>Ga0078972_1000629_pt1 | contig 144780 bp, 130 predicted proteins | sample YelNatPaOPGAMG01_FD_67568 | JGI IMG/M metagenome (GOLD analysis project Ga0078972, IMG submission 67568) | Hot spring thermophilic microbial communities from Obsidian Pool, Yellowstone National Park, USA - OP-RAMG-01 (SPADES assembly) (version 2) | ecosystem: Environmental > Aquatic > Thermal... | reverse complement strand
CCAAATAACCAACAAAAGAAGAAAAAATGTCTGCTAAAGAATGAAAACCGTCTGCTAAAATAGAAGCAGAATGAGAAAAAAATCCAACTGTAATTTTTCCAGCAGCCAAAAAACTATTAACTAAGATTCCTAATAAAGATATTTTTTCTTTCATTAAATTTTAGTATTTTATGACTTTTAATTGCAAATTTTAATTGCAAAAAGGTCGCCGGCCCCTGCTTTTAATTAAACGTTTTAGCAAGGGACCGGTTTCTATGCCTTTTTTATTTTTGCTGTCCTTTTAGATTTTCTTTTTCTTTTCTAATTACTTCCAATTCTTCTTTAAGTATTTTTTCCTCTTCTTCTAAAGCAGTTAATTCATCTTTTGGGGAAGCAAATCTTCTATAACCTAATCTATAACCTAATCCATAACCGCCACGACGACCCCATCCTCTTCTATAAGCTCTTCCAGCTCCGCAAGGACCTAATCCCCGGCCGGTGCCCGGACCCATTCCCAAAGGACCTGTTCCATCAAGTAATGGCATATTTTTTCACATTTTTTCTTAATTTTAATAGTCTTAATTTTAATAGATAGTTCGACCCTTATCTACTATCTATTATGAATATATACCCATTACTATTTATTGTCAATATATTGTATTTCTAATAAAATAAAAATGTTTTAGGCGCGAGCCAATAAAGTTGGCGCGAAATTTGACAGCAATCTAAAGCGAGAGGCGAAGCCCCGAGCGAGGCGGCAAATTAATTTGGTGGACCTGCGGGGAATTGAACCCCGACCTTCTCCATGCCATGGAGATGTTCTGCCGTTATACTACAGGCCCTCTGCCCTCGAGAGGAATCGAACCTCTATCTCTTCCTTAGGACGGAATTGCTCTTTCCATTGAGCTACGAGGGCAAGAGTTATTTTTTAATTAACTCCTCTATCCTCCTTCTGTCAAATCCAACAATAATCTCATCGCCAATCATAATAACCGGCACGCCCATTTGCCCTGTTTTTTCTATCATCTCCATTCTCTTTTCCGCATCAGATAAAACATCGTACTCAACAAACTCTATCTTATTTTGATTAAACCACTCCTTTGCCATCTTACAATAGACACAGGTTGGGGTGGTATAGATAATAATTTTTTTGTTCATATAATAATTGCATTATATACTAAAATATTTTAAAATCAAATTAATATATATGTGTCTCGCCACCCCAATGAAAATTATAAAGATTAAAAAAGACAACAAGGCTATTGTTATGTCCGAAGACCATAATCACACTCACGAGATTGATATAAGTCTTATAAAAAAACCGAAAATCGGAGATTATATTTTGGCGCATAATGATATGGCCATAAATAAACTTCCATTGACAGAGGCGAAAAAAATCCTACAATTGGTAAATGGAAAGCATCAGCACATTTAAAAAGGGAGGGGATGAAATGGTTAAAAAGGGAATTAGGCTGGCTTGTAAATATTCTTTTAATTGCCAACATGCAAATTTATTAGACGCGACAGAGACCTTAAAAAAAGTTTCTTTGGGAGCAGAGATGCATGCTGATGATATAAAAGAAATATTAAAGAAGCTAGACACCTACCCTTTTTATAAGGCCATCGCTAAAATAAATAACATTGATGACCCTTTTGATATCCGCGTTATCTCATATTACTGGCGCGGAACTCCAAAACTAAAGGGTAATCTCTGGCACAATTTTACTACTCTCTTGCCTATTAAAAATCTGCCCATGAGGCACATAGACACAAATCTTATAGATGATTGTCTTGTCCATCACGCGGTGATAACTCATTCATCGCCAGATAAAATCATTGCAAAATATTTTCCAGTTGATAAAGAAAACAAGGTATTAAAAATCTTAGAAAGGGCCAAGTCCAAAGAGGTTAAAAATATTTTTTTTGGCAAAATAAAAAACGGGGAAATCGTCACAATCCATTTTTCTCATATAATAGAAAAGATAGATGTTCCCAGCGCAATAACCATTGATAATCTGACGCGCCAATCCCTTAAAAAATTTAATGATATTAGAGCCGACATTAAAGTTTAACTTAGATGGCGGCTTTTTTTTTATATTCCTAGTGAACAGAGCAAGTTATACAGGGGTCGTATGCCCTGACAAGCATATTTAGCAGTCTCTCCTTTTCTTTTTGACTTTTACCTTCATTTTGTATTAAAAGCTCTTTGGCTGATTTCTCTATTGAGGTAAGATTTTGGACAGTGGGGGTAATGATATTGGCATAGGTGATGATACCATTTTCTATATGAATCTCATGATATAAACCGCCCCGCGGAGCCTCTGTCGCGCCAATACCATTACCGGTATTTTCTATAGGTTCTACCACTCTATCATCCATTCCCCTATCTAATAAATTCCTTATTATATTTTCTGCCTTTTTATAAAACACCTCTATCTCTATTGCCTGAGCAAAATTATTATGAAATGGGTTTTGGAAATCTAATTTTTCAATGGCGGATAGGGCGGTTTCTGAAAAATCATTATTTGTCTTAGCTAAAGCCAATCTTGCCAAAGCGCCAACCATAATCTCTCTACCTTGGAATTTACCGAATTTTGCAGTTGAATATTCTCGTAATTCCTCTTCAATATTTTGCTTATACTCTTTTATTAAAACCTCTTTATTTTTATTTGAGACAATTTTATCATCTATTTGGGAGATCAATTCCAAATCAACCTTTAATTGGGGGTATTTTAATTTTGAGAAAAAATCTACCACCCATTTTGCGTCCTCTTCATGTTTCTCCATTTTCTCTAACAAACTCTCTAGTTGCCTCTTGGTGGGAATTTTATGAAAACCGCCAATAGAAGTTGTGGTTGGATGAACATTTCTTCCGGCAACGGTTATGGCTATTTCATCGGCAATCTCTTTTAAATTTAAAGCCTTTTTAAAAGATTTTGGATCTTTTTTTGCCAACTCCGTACCTCTATCTATCCCAATATAATCAGGCAGAGCAAGAAAAAATAAATGAAGATTATGACTTTGGATCATCTGACTGCATTGCATTAAATCTCTTAATGATTTAGAGGTATCGGTTATCTTTATCTTTAATGCATCTTCAACAGCAGCAAGCGAGGCAAGATTATGGGCAATTGGACAGACCCCGCAGATACGTGGGGTTATCCAAGTAGCATCCTCCGGCGGCCGATTGACCAAAATGCCCTCAAAAAGCCTCTCCCCTTCGTCTATCTCTAAATGAACATCGTTTGAGGAAAAATTAACCAATAATTTCCCGTGGCCTTCTATCTTTGCAATAAATTCATTGGTGATCATAAGTTAGTTCTATTATGAAACATTGATAAATAATTTTCTATAATCTTTTTGCTCGTTTCCTTTGGTAAGATATTTTCTAAAACTTTTATGAGTCCTGAAATATTTGCCTCCTCTCTTATACCAAAACATCCATAACAGGGAGAACCCCCCTTAATACAAATCGCCCCGCAGCCTCCCTGGGTTATCGGCCCCAAACATGGTTTGCCGTTAACGATTCTGCATCTATTACCTGCCAATTTGCAATCTCTACAAACAGAATAACCCCTATATGAAGGTTTTTTACCAGCCAATATCTCCTCAATGACTCTTACTAACTCGTTTTCATCAACCGGGCAGCCATGTATTGAAAAATCAACATTGACATAGGCAGAAAGAGGGAGGGCATCAATTCCTCTGGGATGATATTGACTGGTATATATTTTCTCATACCAGTATTTTCTATCTTTCTGGGGCATAATTGCCGGTATACCTCCTAAGGCGGCACAGGCGCCTAGGGCAATTAAAAATTTTGAATTCTCTCTTAATTCCTTAAGAAGGATAACCTCTTTTTCTGTAATGGGCGCACCCTCTATGATGGTCACATCATAAGGACCGGGCTCAAAATGCTCTTGACCCAAACGCCAGTTAACAATATCAACCTTTTTCTCAACCTGAAGAAGGCGCTCTCTTAAAGAGACTAATTTGACCTCGCACCCTTCGCAATCTGTAAAATCATATATGGCAATTTTTGGTTTTTTATTCATATTTTAAAAATCTTTAAAAGACTAGTCCCAATTTTTATCAATTTCATCATAATAAAATACCGGGCCGTCTAGACAGACATATTTATCACCGGTGGTACAGTGCTGGCACTTACCCACCCCGCACTGCATCTTTCTCTCCAAACTCACAAAAATTCTTCTATCAGAAATCCCCAACGGCCTTATGACCTTTTCAATGGCGTCGGCCATGGGACCGGGGCCACACATCAAACAGACGGCATTTTTTTCGTCAACGCTGATATCTTTTATCAATTCTGTTACAAAACCTCCGGCAATGGTCAAAACTTTTACCCCACCCTCTTCCCATCTTTTAAATCTATCTTTTAATAAAATTTCTTCTTCCGTCTTTGAGCCGTAAAGAAGATAGACATTTTTAAATTTCTGGCGGTTTTCAATGACATATTCTGTAAGGGCCGCTATGGGCGGGATACCAGAACCGCCGCTAATCATTATTATATCTTTATTTTCCATAAAATCTAAAGGGAAGCCGTTACCATAAGGCCCGCGTATCTCTATCTCATCTCCGTTTTTTAATCTATGTAAAAAATTGGTGACATTGCCGGCGGCGCGGATGGCAAACTCTATGTATTTTTTCTCATAAGGGGAAGAAAGGGCGCCAAATGGTGCCTCGCCGTATCCAAGTTTACCTAAAAGAAAGAATTGACCGGGAATAAAAGAAAAACCCGGAGAGAGACGGAACAACTTTACCGTGGGAGAGAGACTTTCAATCTTTTTTATTTTGGCAATATTAGGCAGATAATAATTTTGCATAATTTTTATCGTCTTAATATTATTTTAACCTACTAAGATTTATTATTCTGATATTCTCTTAAAATCTCCTTTAATACCTCCAAAATATCAATACCTGCCGGACACTGGATTTTACATCTTTTACAACCAACACATTGAGACTTGCCATATTCTTTATAGGCTCTGACAAATTTATGGTAAAACCAGTTATAATATCTTTCCTTTATTGTCGGATGGAAATTATGACCTCCTGCGACTTTAGAAAAATTTGGCAATGTACAGGCATCCCATTTACGGCAACGAGAGCACCGGTCGTCAAGGCTGATTGTATCTCCCATAGAAAAACAATGGCATAGAGGACAGACATAGGTACAGACTCCACAACCAAGGCATTTTTGGCCCAGTTCATCCCAAATTTTTGGATAATTTTTCCATGACCATTCTACGGCATTTGCCAAAAGCTCTGGATCCAAAAGTAATTGACGCATTAATTTTTGCCAATCGTCTGAATTTACTTCTATAGATTTATCTTCATTTTGAGACGTAGAAGAATTCTCGGTATCTTTTAAGTCTTCAAAAAAATCCTTATTTTCATCAATTATTTTTTTAGCCTTTTTATTCTCAAACCAAACTCTGTATCCGCCACCAATTTTTTCAAAGACAACATCCCCGCCGGGCATAGCGTCTATCTTTTCTTCTATCAAACCAATGACAACGGCCTGGTTTCTCCTTTGCCAATAATAAAAATCTTCTTTGGGCTTGGTCATTATCTCATCTAGATAAGTTAAGGCCTCCAGATCCATAAGATCTAGGCCAAAGAGGATAAATTTTTTAGGAGGTTTTGGTAATGGTAATATCTCTTCATTTGGAGGGAAAAAATATTTTTTAAAGGAATCTCCGGAATGATTTTCTTTTTCCGGCAAAGAAAAGACTTCAAATTTTTTCTTCAGATTCTCTAAAAAAATATTAATTTTTTCCTCTCTGATATATAACATATATTTTTGCGACCGGCGAGAATCGAACTCGCACCTGTTGCTTGGGAAGCAACCGTTCTGCCACTAAACTACGGTCGCAGATGGGCTATAATCTTAAAATTTATTTTTAAACCACGCCGTCAAATCTTTTAAAAAATTACCCCAAAAATCGTTTTGCCCCCCTTCTTTTATATTAGCATTTTGTTCGTTTTTTTCCACAATTATTAAAACATTTTCACCGGGCTTTATGACATTGAGATTACGTCTTATCTCCTCTTCCTCTCCGGTTGGGCTATTAAGCCTTGTTATCTCTTTCTCCAATTCCATCTTTCTATTTTCCGCCTCTTCTAACTCTTTTTTAATCTCCCTGCTCTTTAAGAGGGCGTTGCGCGATTTGGGATAAATTTTTATTGTTGAATAAATTAAAACTATCAGCAGAAAAGACAAAAAGATAATAAATTTTTTGGTGTAAAAGATTTTCTTTCTGACGATATTTGTTTGAAAATTTTTCATAAATTGTCTATAATTATTATAAAATATAAAACTATTTATATGAAGACAAATCGCCAAAAAAGAAACTATCAGATAATCTGGAATATCATATCTGTCTTGGCAGTTTTAAGTATGATCATCTTTTTACTCATTCCACTCATTCGTTAAGATCTCTATTTCATCATCTCTATAAAAACATTAGAGGGGATATTAACCCTACCTATCTCTTTAAGTTTTTTCTTGCCTCTTTTTTGCTTTTGCCACAACTTCATCTTTCTGGTCCTATCCCCGCCATAAAGATAGCCGGTCACATCCTTTCTCAAGGCCGGTATGGTATTTGAGGCAATGATTCTTCCCATTGCCTTTGCCTGGATTTTAATGGCAAAAAGATGGCGTGGAATAATTTCTTTAAGTTTATCTACAATTCTTCTGGCCTCATACTCCACCCTCTCTCTACTTATTATTCTAGAGAGCGCAGGCACTATTTCCTCAGCGATTAGAATATCCATTCTGATAATTTTACCGGGTTTAACCTCGCGATAGCCAATTAATTTATAATTTAAAGAACCATATCCTGAGGTCGCCCCCTTTAATTCATCAAAAAAATTACGCATCAATTCTCTTAGGGGCATCTCTGCCTGTATCAAAATACTGTTATCGCCAAAATTTTCTGTCTTGGTGGTTATGGCCTCGTGCTCATATAAAAGAGTGATCACCTGCCCCATTTTCTCTTTCGGTATAATAATCTGTGATTCCACCCACTGCTCATACATCTTTTTTATAAAAGATTCGTCAGGAAAAAGAATTGGAGAATAAATCTCTCTTTCCTCACCTGCCCAGGGGCCAGAGGAAAATAAAATTTTATAGGAAACAGTCGGCGGCGCGGTAATGAGATTGAGATTAAACTCTCTTTTTAACCTCTCCATGACAATCTCTAGATGTAAAAGGCCTAAAAAACCACAACGAAAACCTCTGCCCAAAATGGCATTATTTTCTTCCTCAAAACTTAAGGCACTGTCAGATAGATGTAATTTCTCCAAGGCCTTTTTAAATGAATCAAAATCGTCTTGAGATTCCGGATAGATACTTGCCCAGACCATTGGTTTGGGCTGAAAATAGCCCTCAAGCGGAGGAAGCGGTTCTTTTGACAAGACAATAGTATCGCCAACAAGGGCAATGCTCGGCTTTTTAATATTTGTGACAATATAACCAATTTCTCCGGGATTAAGAGACGAAACGCGACTACGTTCGGGCTTAAAGATGCCAACTTCGGCTGCCAAAAACTTTTCTTTTGTCTCATAAAGAAAAAGTTCGTCTCCGGCCTTTATAGATCCGTCTATCATCCGAATATAGGCGATGATTCCCTGATGATGAGAATACTCAAAATCAAAAACCAATGCCCGCGGTCTGTCTTTAAAATCAAATTTTGGCGGAGGAATTTTTTTTATAACCTCTGAAAGCAATTTTTCCACTCCCTCGCCTGTTTTGGCAGAAATTTGAAGAATCTCTAAAGGAGAGTCTGAAAGTTTATTTTCTCTGTCTGATAAAACAAAATTTTCTGCGCCCAACAACTTCATAATTTCTTCTTTTGTCTCTTTAATCTGCGCGTTTGGTAAATCAATTTTATTTATCACCGGAATAATTTTTAACCCCAGAGATTTGGCCATCTCCACGTTAGTAATAGTCTGTGCCTGAACACCTTGGGTGGCGTCTATTAAAAGAATTGCTCCCTCAACAGCCTTAAGGGCGCGCGAAACCTCATAAGAAAAATCAATATGGCCAGGAGTGTCTATGAGATTGAGTATATAGTTTGTATCTTGTAGCTCATAATTCATTCTGACGGGTTGCATCTTGATGGTGATCCCCCTTTCTCTTTCCAAATCCATCTGGTCCAAAAACTGCTCCCGCATCTTTCTTTTCTCAACGGTTTTGGTGATCTCTAAAAACCTGTCGGCCAATGTAGATTTGCCGTGGTCAATATGGGCGATAATACAAAAATTGCGGATATTTTTAGATTCCATTATCTAAATGATAATTTATTTTCTCCTCTTTGGCAAAGCCAAAACAAAAAAACCAAAAACAAAAACAAAACCAAAACCAATCACTTACGAGCTATAGCAGATAAGTGATTGGTTTGGAAATTACGGCATAAAAAATTACGGCAGTTCCTCGGGTTCAGGAGCGATTGTTTGAGTCTTCCAGAATTTTTGCCTTAAGGAATTAATAATTTCTTCTAATTCTTTATTTCTTGCCGAACGCAAAACCGCAAACAAAAATCCCAGTCCAAAAACTCCAGAGACAAATCCCTGCAGGAAAATACCGACAAAGGTGCGGATATTAAAAAGTTTGTCCAAGAAATTTAAAGATGCATAAGTTATCATCCCCATCACCAATGAGGCTATCAAGACATCAAAAAATGTCTTTTTTACCTCTTTCCAAGAGGGATTAAATTCTCTATCAAAAATTATCCATAAAATGATGATATTTATAATAGAGCCCAAAGAAAAAAATAAAGGCAAAAAGAGCATCTCGGTGCCAGGCACACCTCTTACCCTTAAGACATCTCCCATAAAAGGCTTTATATTTTGGATGATGAATGGCGCCTTCACCGCCAGAAAGGAACCGCCGATTATGACTATTGAGGAGACGATATTGATGACAAGCGGTTTAAATGTCTTTCCGGCGGCATAAAAGGCTCTTACAAAAAGAACTATAAGACTCTGGGCTAAAAGGGAGACGGCAAAAATGGCCAAGCTGGCGGCTGTTAAACGAGTATCCTGCCAATCAAATCTGCCATAACCGAAAAGTACCCTTATAATCTGGGCCCTTAAGACTATAAAGAGGATTGAGGCCGGAATTGACCAAAAAATTATCTGTCTTATGGCCGTCATAATGTGTTCCATATATTCTTTCTTTTTATTGCCGACAAAAAGTTTGGCAAGAGTTGGAAAGGCAGCCACGCTGTAGCTTACACCAATGACGCTTAGAGGAACTGACTGGAGATTATAAGAGAGATTAAAGATGGCGATGCTACCAGCGCCCAATAAAGAGGCCGTGGCGGTTATAAAAATTAAAACAAGCTGATTAATACTTAACCCCAAAGTTCTGGGTATGGAAAGTTTTATGGTATTAAATATTTCTGAAAAATTTATTTTAAAATTGAAAGATGGGAAAAATTTAAGTTTTAAAAGGCTGGGGATCTGAACTCCCAAATGAAAGAACGCACCCAAGACAACACCCATTACAAGACCGACTAAATTAAAATGAGGATAAAAAAATAAAATTCCAAAAATTATACCAATATTGTATAAAAGAGGGCTTAGAGCATAGATATAAAAACGCCTAAAAGATTGGACAATGCCAGAAAATAAATTGGAGATTCCCAGTAAAAACGGGGAGAGAAGAAGTATTCTACTTAATAAAATAAATTGTCTTTTTTCCTCGCCTAAAAATCCGGGAGCTATAAAGCTAGACAATCGGGGTATGATAAAAAAGGTGATAATGATCAAAATAAGTATCAAAATTAAAAAGGCGGTAAAAATATTATCTATAAATTCTTTTGCCTTTGATTCCGACTGAGAAATCTTTTCAAAAAATATGGGGATTAAGACATTTACCGAAATAATTGATAAAGAAAGAATATATAAAAAATCAGGTATCTTAAAAGAGGCGTAATAAATATCTAAAACTCTGCCCGCTCCAAAAGTGCCTGCCAGTAATCTATCCCTTAACAAAGCCAAGACAGCGGAGAAAAAAGAAGATAGGCCCAAAACGAGAGCGGCCTTATGCAGGCCGCCCAGTTCTTGATGGAAAATATTAAAGACTTTTTTAATCATCTTCTATTTATAAGGATGTCATCTATTCGCTTACCTGCTTCTTTTTGATATTCTTTATCGGCGGCTCACTTCTCTTTTCTGGCTGAGGAGCCGGAGGAGAGATTGTCTCCAAAGCACCTCTTCCGGCCTTAAGATTTTCTATTATCTGTTTAACCTCTTCATTATCCGGATTGGTCTTTGAAATGGCCTCAAATTGCTCTAATGCCTTATCTTTCATATTTTGCTTATCATATACCAAACCAAGGAAATATCTGGCATTTGCGTATTCGTTATTTAAGGCGACTGCCCGCTCTAAGGCAAGCCGAGCATTCTCTAAATTATTATCTCTATAATAAAGAAGTCCTAGATGAAAGAGAACTCCTATATCATTTGGAGCCAACATAAAAGTCTGCTCAGCGCGGCTGATTGCCTCTTTTAAGTTGCCTGCCTGGGCTTCAACCTGACTTAATAGAAAGATTGCATCTGCCAGATCGCTCTTAATCTTTAAGGCCGTTTGCAGATTGTTTCTTGCCTCATCAATATTAGAAGTTTGAAAATATACCCTACCAATGGCCAACGGAATTGTCGGATCCAAGGGAGAACGATTGGCTGCCTCTTTATAAGAATCAATCGCCATTGTATCAGCTCCGCCTATCTTTAATGGAATGACATTTTCATAAATCCTCCCCGTCTCTATCCAGTTTAGCGGCTCCAGTGGATTAACCTGAATTGCCGCTCTGGCATCTTGGATGGCAGTCCCTAATGCATTCTGAAAATTTGCCAACGCCTGATCAGCAGGGAGATTTTTATCAAAGACAATTTGATTTACCTTTAATAAATCTATCTCTGCCAAGGCTCTTAAATAATTATCTTGCCTGTCAAAACTTATTGCCTTCACCAGATAAGAACGGGCGTTCTCAATATCCCCCTTAAAATTGAAGGCAGAAATACCCTTATCATAATAGACTACAGCTGATGTCTTCTGGAAGAGAAGGTAGAAAGAAAAGATGGCTCCCAAAACCAAGACAGCTATACCTAAAACTGAGACAAATCCCACTGCGGGACTACTGACAAAAGAAATTCTTAAAAATTTTATTTTCTCAGAAACTCCCAACATTGCCACCAATAAACCTGTGTTGATAAAGGCCAGGGCAAAAATTACAAATCCAGGAGAATAAAATATGACAAAGGCCCAGAGATAAAGAGAACCTAAAAGAGAGGCAACAAGAGGTATATTAAAGACACCACCCTCTCCCTCTCCTGAACCATAAATAGAAATCGCCTTATAGGCATAGATGAGAATCGTGGCAAGAAAAAACAATATAGCCAAAATACTCAAGACGCCACCTGTGGCAAAAAACGAAGGGATTTGCCCCATCCCGGAATTGAATCTAAAATCCCAAAAAGCTGTTAAATTTATTGTCTGCGGTTTATATTTTAACCAATCGTAAACAAAAGTATTTGGGCCAGAACCAGTAATGGGCTTAACTTTAAGCGTCTCTTTTATGATATTAAATGTTGCCTGCCAGGATGGAGACACCTCCAAATAATTAACTCCCAAAGAGCTGCCAATTCTCCCCAAAGAATTAAAGGCAACAATGCAAAAGAGGACAATTAAGAATACCAGAAAAGACAAGCGAAGGAGGCTTTTAGGTTTTTGAGAGGTGATATTAGTCTCTCCTCCGGTCATCTCTATATTTTCTCCGCCCATCTCAATCTCATTAACACTTGGTTTAGAAAAAGACCTAGAAAGAAGATAGGCAAAAAGAGCAAAGACAAAAACTCCAAAGATTATCCAACCAGTATAAAAATTAACTATCATCATCATCAACAGAGAAATTAAGATAAGGATTGCAGACAAAACTTTAAAAATAGCCTTGCCTTTATATAACTCAAAAATTACCAAGGAGACAAGCCCGACAAAACCAAAAAATATTCCCACATCATTCCACCCGCCAACTAAATTCGCCAGTTTATTATTAAAAATATTAAAAGGTATAATCTTAACACCAAAGACGAGGTATAAAAATTCAAAGACAAAGAAGAATACAGAAGACGCCAAAAGCAAAAGATAAAAAATCATCCCCCTTTTTGGCGTATCAAAAAGAATAGAGGCAAGAAAGAGAGACAATACACCAAAGAGGATAAAGGCAAAGGTATCTACCTCGTAACCCCTACCTATAAGAGAGAGCATTTTGTTTGGTGAAAGAAGAGAGTTTATTAGCCAGACGATAATCAAGAAAACGGTAGACAAAATTAAAATACTCTTAGGCAATTTTATTTCCCCTTTTTGCAATACAGACAAAAGCCAGAGGAAAAAACAGATTATCACGCCGCCATAAAAGATAATAGATTTGCTAACGGCCAAGGGGGTATTTTGCAACGGCAAAACAAATATTGGCAGAAGAAAAGCCAATATACCAAAAAGCCAGGAAGTGATACTACTAATATTTATTTGTATTTTGTTAGAATTTTCCATATACTTAAATTATAGACTAATATAAATATTTTAAAATAACATTATGTGGAAAAATTATTTAAGAATTAAAGAGGCCGCAGAATTTTTGGGAGTGTCAGAATTAACTCTTAGAAACTGGGATAAGGCTGGCAAATTAACAGCCCATCGCCACCCCTTAAATAATTATAGACTTTATAGAAGAAGTGATCTAGAGAAGTTTTTAGAAAAGATAGAAAAAAATAGACCGAGAAAATTAAGAATAAAATTAGTTGAGGATTAAATCAAAAAACATCGCCTCTGGCGATGTTTTTTGATATTTTTGTTTTACACCTATAAGCCGAATTCTGTATCCTGTATAAAACAGGACGGTGGCCATTTATCTAGGCTGTTTATTACTAAACAGCTCAAGCGGCACCCTAATGGCATAAAATACCATTAGTACGGCCTTGCACCAGGTAAGTGTTTGCCACATTGATATGTCACCATACCAATGCGTGCACTCTTAATGCACGATTTCACCCTTACCTACTTAAAGTAAAAGTAGGCGGTATATTTTCTGTTGCGCTATCTGTCCATCTTGTATTTCTACAAGACAGCGTGGCTGTTAGCCACTACCCTTGCCTCGCCTTGGGCGGGATTGCCTCGCCTTGGGCGGGGGGTGTTCGGACTTTCCTCTCTTGTTTAAAACAAGAGCGGCCACCCGGTGTAAAACTGATTATATTATAAAATATTTTGATAAAAAAATCAAATAAAGAATTTCTAGAGAAAAAATTTTATGCGCACACTAGGAATCGAACCTAGGACCTCTGTCTTATCAGGACAGCGTTCTACCACTGAACTATGTGCGCCAATCCCCTACTTTTTATTTTAAATTAAAAACAGCGCTTTTTCAACCGGGCGCTGTTTTTAACCTTATTGTCCTTTATTTTGTTCCGTTCGTATGATCGAGACTTCGGGCTCCTCGACCAACACCCTTCTCATAAAGAGAATCGACCTAACTTGTCCGCCCAAGGCGGACGAGTTTGGTTTTAAATAAATCCACGACCAGCTTCCGCTAGCCGTGCCTTGTTACGACTTCGTCCCTGTCACCGAGCTTACCGTAGTCCCGCTTAAAGCGGGCCGTCGGGTACTCTCGGCTCCCTTGACGTGACGGGCGGTGAGTACAAGACTTGAGAACGTATTCACCGCGGTATGGCTGACCCGCGATTACTAGCGATTCCAGCTTCATGAGGTCAAGTTGCAGACCTCAATCCGAATTGGGGCCGGCTTTGATGGGATTTGCTCCGGGTTACCCCTTGGCGGCCCATTGTACCGGCCATTGTATCATGCGTGTAGCCCAGGGCATCAGAGGGACATGCTGACTTGGCGTCATCCTCTCCTTCCTCCCGCAAAAAACGGGCAGTCTCGCCTGACACTTATAACAGGCAACGAGGGTTGCGTTCGTTACCCCACTTAAGGGAACAATTCAAACCACGAACTGACGACAGCCATGCATCACCTGTGCCGCCGTTCCTTGTGAGAACTACCAAAGTTTCCCTTGGTATTCGTCGGCATTTCAAGCCCTGGTAAGGTTCTTCGTTCATCGTCGAATTAAACCGCATGATCCACCGCTTGTGCAAGTCCCCGTCTATTCCTTTGAGTTTTAGCCTTGCGGCCGTACTTCCCAGGCGGTTCACTTAACGCGTTAGCTTCGCCTCTCCAAGGGTCGATACTTGGAAAAGCCAGTGAACATCGTTTAGGGCGTGGAATACAAGGGTATCTAATCCTTTTTTATGCCCACGCTTTCGTGATTCAGGGTCAGGAATGCGCCAGTGTGCTGCCTTCGCCTTTGGTGTTCCCCACGATATCAACGGATTTCACCCCTACACCGTGAGTTCCGCACACCTCTCGCATCCTCAAAGATTGACCGTTTCTCATCCATTCCCTGCGTTGAGCGCAGATCTTTAAGATGAGACTAATCAATCCCCCTACTCACCCTTTACGCCCAGTGATTCCGGACAACGCTTGGGGTACTCGTCTTACCGCTGCTGCTGGCACGAGTTTAGCAACCCCTTATTCATTTGGTACAGTCATCTCGCCTTGCGGCGGATTCCTCCCAAATAAAAGGCCTTTACATCCCTAAGGACTTCATCGGCCACGCGGCGTCGCTCCATCAGGCTTTCGCCCATTGTGGAAGATTCTCGACTGCAGCCACCCGTAGGTGTATGGCCCGTGTCGCAGTGCCATCGGTGGAGACCACGCTCTCACGCCTCCTAGCCGTCATAGCCTTGGTGAGCCATTACCTCACCAACTAGCTGATAGCCCGCAGGCCCATCCCAAAGCGCCTGGTTTTACCCAAGCTTTGCCCTCTCGGGAACATCGGGAATTACCTCGCCTTTCGGCGAGCTATGCCCGTCTTTGGGGTAGGTTCCTACGTGTTACTACCTCGTTCGCCACTAGCCTCGCGCTTCGCACACTCACCAACGAATTATATTTTTAGAATATCTGAATTAATAAATTCTTATTTAATTCGTTATTCGTTGATAGTGTGCGAAGCACAAGACTCGTTCGACTTGCATGCCTTATCCACGCCGCCAGCGTTCGTCCTGAGCCAGGATCAAACTCTCAAAGAAAAGTAGTAGAAGTTAAACAACCTCTACCATATTCGAACGGAACAAAACAAAAAACAATAAAACAATCTTTAGTTTTAAACGATCCTTCTAATATTATAGGAATAAAAAATAAGAAGTCAAGCCCCGTTTTCCATTAAAAGGCCTATGACAAAAATCGTCGCCAAAGCCAAAGCTATTATGAGAATAAAAAGGGCTGTCATCTTAAAAAACATTTTATCAAACATAAAAAAATACCCATACCAAAATCTAAACCTGTAATAATTTTACCAAAAATAAAAAGAAAATAAAAATATTTAAAACCCTTAAACTGACCACCCATGGTGAAAAGTTAAAAAAGCAGAACTTGTATGTCCCCGCTGCTAGCAATATAATCCGCCATTGACAGATATGGTATGATATGTTAATGTTATAGCAGTTGAAAATAGTACTTTTACATATCTACTTGCTGTGTATCCATTGCAGCTCTGAGGAGATGTATGTCTTTTCGGAGCTGCAATGGAGCAGCAAAAAATGAAAGGAGATATCGTCATGACACGCGTCGCAGACGAACAGTTGGGTAAGCTTGCCCGCCAACAGGCGGATTTGTTCCGCCGAGTCCGAGAAGGATCTCTTGACCCTGATTACGTTTTAAGACGGCTTCAAGAGATCATCGAGATCAAACCTTCGGGTTTGAGAACAGCTTACCCTATTTTTGTTAATTATGGAAGGAGTATAGAAGATGGGATAAAGGCCGGTCGCTATGACTGGGTCGACTCCGACATCACCTCTCGCAACTTCCCGACCAAGCGGAAGGGTACGGCAGAGGTCGCGGTGGAACTCGTTTGCTTCAACCGGTGCGTCTTCTCGACCAAAAAGGTGCTCCGCGAGCTCGACAGGATGGGCTACCGGCCGGCCGAGCTTCACGAGCTTCTCGCCTTCGGCGAGAAGTACCCCGAAGTCCATCGGGAATTCCCGGTTGTCGCGCTTGGTTCCGTCTGGCGTGGCCGGCTCGGCTGCCGCAACGTTCCGTGCCTCGACGGGATCAGCTCGTGGCGCGGCCTGGACCTGCGCTGGTTCGTGGGCGGCTGGGGCGGGATCTTCCGGTTCGCGGCCGTCCGCAAGTAGCTTCAATCTTGGAGCCTTGCTTCTCCTAAATTCTTTAGAAATCTTTAATCCCTGAAATCGTTTACCCTCGTAGCGATTAACATCGCGCCGAGGGTTTTTTATTTTAAAAAGTAAGATTTTTTTTAAATTTTCTTTTTTTGTTTAAGTTTTTATAATTTTAAATAATTTTATTCTTATTTTTAAGTTTTCTGCTGCCGGGCTTGGATTCGAACCAAGATTACATGGTCCAGAGCCATGTGTCCTACCATTAGACGACCCGGCAATAAATCTAATTTATATCTTAAGATATCTCCTTATGGCAATAAAACTGGAAAGCGTACCCAAGACAACTCCGGTAAAAAGAAGGATTATAAAAATCTGGCCGAAATTGGAAATGTAATAATTAAATATATTGATACTGCTGAAAAAATTCTCCGTAATCGGGCCCAGCCAATAGGTAAGGGGATAAAACAAAATCATTGTGATGATGGCTGAGATACCGCCGTACATAATACCCTCAACTATAAACGGACCGCTTATAAATTTACTGCTGGCGCCCACCAGCCGCATAACGCCAATCTCCTCTCGAGAAATATAAATTGCCAAACGGATGGTATTAAAGGTAATTAAAACAGAGATGATTAACAAGACAATACTCAAGACAGCCCCTAAATTTCTGGCAGAATCTAAAATCTTTGTCAGCCGGTCAATTATCAATTTGTTTTGAAAATAATTTATTTTATAGATGAGCGAACCGGCGCCGGTCTTTGTTTGCGAATCTAAAAATTTTGCAACCGACTCATATTGAGAGGGTTGTTTTGCCTTGATATTGAGCATAGCTCCAAAGGGATTAGTGCCGATTTCATCTAAAGATTGGGTGATGGTGGTATTATCTTTGTGTCTTTCTTTAAAATCCTCAAGCGCCTTTTCTGCCGAAATATATTCTACACTTTTTACCTCTGCCAATTCCTCAATCTGTTTTTTAAAATTTAAGACATCTTCTTCTGAGACGCCGGTATTAAAGGTAACGGTTATATCTACCTTGTCTTGAATTTGGGCAATCATTGTTCCCAAGACAGCCCGCGATAACACAAGCGCCCCAATGGTAAATAGAGTGATGACCATTATCAAAATCGTTGCCAGAGAAATCCAGCCATTTCTCCAAAAATTTACAAATCCCGCTCTTAATATTCTCTTTACATTTATCCAAAGCATAAATTTATTTTTATACTATATATCTTCCCTCTTTGTCGTCACGCACTATCTTGCCCTTCTCCATTGTTATAACTCTTTTACCCAAAGAATCAATGACGGTTTTATTATGTGTGGCCAAAATGATAGTTGTGCCTAACTCATTTATTTTCTTTAAAATATTTATGACCTCCCAGGTGTTTAAAGGATCCAAATTGCCTGTTGGCTCATCGGCGATTATCACCTCAGGCTGGTTGATGATGGCTCGGGCAATGGCCACCCTCTGGCGTTCTCCCCTTGATAATTCATGAGGGAAGTGCCAACTTCTATCCATTAGATTTGTAAGCTCTAAAACCTGGGGGACATCTCTTTCTATCTCCTCCGGAGTTTTACCAGCCGCCTCCATGGCAAAGGCAATATTTTCATAGGCGGTCTTGTTTGGTAGTAATCTAAAATCCTCAAAAATCGTTCCTATCTTTCTTCTATATTCCGGAAGTTTTTTGTGCGGAAGAGAGGTGATATCTATTGACTCAAAAAAAACCTTTCCAGAGGTAGGTTTTTCTTCAGCCAATATCATCTTTAAGAGAGTGGTTTTACCTGCGCCTGACTGCCCAACAATGGAAACAAATTCTTTGGGTTCTATGGCCAATGTGACCTCATCTAACGCTATTGATGTCGGCGAATAAATTTTGGAAACTCTATCAAAAAATATCATAATTAAATTATATTATTTTAAACCCCTCTTTTCAACCCAAAAAATTTTTAGGATAAAAATAAATCCAAATTACCATTTAAAACAGACTCTATATCAGAGGTCTCCTTTCCTGTTAGATGATCCTTTACCAATTTATAGGGGTGTAAAATATAAGATCTTCGCTGATATCCCCATTCCGCGTCTATGATATTGCTAATTCTCATTGATTCTCTCTCTTTTTCCTGCTCAAGCAATTTATATTTATATAATTTTGCCTTTAAAAGCTCTATGGCTCTCTCTCTGTTTTGCGCCTGAGAGCGCTCGGAGTCAATGTGAACAGAGATATTGGTTGGCAGATGAACAATTCTTACAGCAGTCTCTCTTTTATTGACATTTTGACCTCCAGGACCAGAGGAACGGCTCATCTCTATCTTTAAATCTTTTTCTGAAATTTCTACCTCCTCAGGAAGAACAAATTTTGGCACAACCTCTAAAAGGGCAAAAGAGGTGTGGCGAAGTTTTTTGGCAGAAAAGGGTGAGATTCTAACCAGACGATGCACTCCGGCCTCGTTTTTTAAAATCCCGTAGGCGTTTTTGCCCGAAACCTCAAAGGTTATGTTTTTAAACCCTCCTGATTCGCTGCTTTTATGGCTGTGTAATATCTTTATGCCCCAACCTCTTTTCTGGCTAAACTTTTGATACATCTCAAAAAGCATCCTCGTCCAATCTTCGGCATCATCCCCGCCGGCTCCGGAAAAAAGAGTTAAGACTGCATCCCCTTTATCGTATTTTGAACCGCCTGCCAACTTATCCTTAAGCTCTTTTACTTCCTGAATGATCTTTTGCGCCCTCTCCTTATCCTTCCAAAAATCAGGCCTTTCCATCTCCAGCTCAAGATCTTTAATTTTGTTTTTTATCTCCTCCATTATCTTTTATTTTTTAAAAATAATAAATTTTCCATCAAAAATTAACACCGACGGTTAATAAAAGCTATCTAAACAAAGTTGTTTTTATCAATTTCCAAATATTTCTTGCAATTTAGCCCTGGTTTTAGAGCCGACTCTACCGTATCCTGTTATATTGACATTACCACCACACACTATTTTATATTTACATTGAAATTTCATCACCGCCATCTCTGTAAGATATCCAAAATAGCCAGTAATTAATTTTGACGGGTAAAGTGTAGGATCTTTTGATAATAGACTCTGCAATTTCTTCACATCGTCGCCTCTATTTCCCCTCTTAAGATCTCTATAAAATTTTACATCACTTAGAGAAAGAGGTTTGCGCTCTGGCGGAGTTGTTAAAGAAGAGTTTTTGTTGGCGTTGGTACTATTATTAGAAGACATTTGAGACATAGAGGCGGAGGCGGGAATAGATCCAGGAGTAGACGCGGAAGTAGAGGTAGAATTATTACCAGTTCCAGAGACATTACCCTGCTTAGCCGACTGGTTTGACGGAAAAACGTTTACAATAACGCTGTCCTGAACATTATTATTATTACTGCCACAAGTCAAAATATATTCTTTAGAAGAGACGATATTAGAAATGAACTCGCTTCCATAAGTCCTTTTCTCTCCACTCCATGAGCCAGATGCCCTACACACAGAGGCATTAGTAGAATTCCAAGAGAGAGTGATAGAGGAACCAGGCTCAACGGTTAATGGACCATCTTGGTTATTAGCCTTTAAATCTAAGGTTGGCGGGGGTGTGGGACTAATTGTCAAAGAGGCTTCGGCCAAAGAGCAGTTTTTCGCTCCGTTAGGCGCTGTCCATCCTATACCAGACACAGAAACAGTACCCGGAGATAAGGCGGTTATTACATCGCCAAAGACATTTGCCACAGATGTATCTGAAGATCTAAAAATCCCCCCAGACCAACCAAGAGGTACGGATGCTATTGTATTTTGCCCTACTTGAATAGAGTTGTTGATTAAAGAAACAGAGGCTGAAGGACATGTTGGTTCCGTATTGGAAGGTGTTGTAGTATTGGGAGATGTTGTGATGTTAGAGGGTGTTGTATTATTTGTCGTACCTGTACTTATTGTGGCTGCGTCTCTGTATATTTTTAAAATTTTATCATTTGATGGAGGATTATACCATCCGTCAATAAACAATATATTTCCTCTTTTAACCGAGTCAATTAAGGCATTATTTGTTTGTGCGTCATCTAAATTAACTCCGTCTATGACTTGTAAGACAGAAAAAGCATTGGGATACATTGATTTTACTGCTTGCGGCACATCTCTAAATCCAAAGGCTCCATGCAAATAAGTAGAAACACTGCTCCAATACATATTATTCCAAATCTCAGGGAAAAGAACCACATCTGGAAAATCCTGTTGAAGTTTTCTAAAGATTTTAAAGTTTAGCGGCTCGCCGCTTGTATATACACTACTGTCAACATAAAATATTTTTGCGCCCCATCTATTTTTTGCATAAGATATTTTTGATTTTAAAAGTTCGTATACTTCATTATCATCATTAACATCTGTTTGATGTCCTGGACCAAAAGCGGTAACTTGCCATGTATTTGGAGAAACGCACACATAATTTCTGCTTAAATATGGCCCGTCAATTTTAATAAATACATCACGGGTGCTTCCTCCTGATCGCGAATCGCAGGTACTGGGAAGAGTATATCCTGTTTGAAATTTTTGAGGTCTTATTGTCATTCCAATTTCATAACCAGCATTCCTAAATTTGGCAAAAAGCTCATCTGCCACCTTATCCATTTCAGGAGCTATATCCGGAAGTTTATTTGGATATCCCACATAAGTAAAGGCGTGATTAAATTCCTGTCCTTCTAAATCCCAAACCAATATCCCTTGCGGCCTTGGATTCATTGAATTTAGTAAGTTTATTATATTATCTGCCTGACTCAATGCCTTACTTCTAAAATTTTCCTGATTTGAAACATCTAAATTTGGATCCCAAAAATATCCTCTGGGATTAGTCTGACTTCTTTTTGTTCCTTCTGATATAAACCATCTTGCGATGGGCGTTCTTTTGCTCCAATTTGTTATTTGAGGATAAGAATTTCTTAAAGAAGTAAAAGCCTCTGGGGCCAATGTTTGAGCAGTGTCAGAAGAAGAACCAAATCTTAAAAATGTAGTAAATTTTTTAGTTTGTTTTGGCGGTATTGGATCATGATAAACTTGTTTAGTATTAAAAGAACTATTTTGAAGATAAAAACCAAATTGAGTCTGGGCGCTGCCGCCATAATAAGCAAAGGTATTCCAATTTGTTGAATAATCTTCTATCCAATAAGCAATACTTCCCCAATCTCCGCTTAAAAACGCAACAGGAGATTTAAACCATTGATTCATTGGTCCAATGCTTAAAGGTATATTGCTATCATATTCTCTTGCTGGCCCAGGAGTTTTTATAGGCAAAAAGCCAGAATAGAAATTTATAAACTCCAATGTGTCTGTGGGATCGTTATTTGTCACATATGTATCTATTTGAAGAGTTCTATTATCAAGCGGGGTATAAGTAACTTTTACAGTAAAGCTGTCTTCTAATCCATCTCTATATATATGTTGAAAGCCTGAAGGATTAGATAATACAGATCTTGTAGCGCTGCCAATACTAAGTTGAGGTTGTAATGAATTTTCGTACCAACCATAGGGCTTTATATCTCCTGAAGGAGTTTTATATCTAACACTTGAAACCAAAGTTCCGCCAATAGATGCCGCAGAACCGGCAAACCAATAACTTTGACCATTATACTTTATATCTTTTAAGCCAACTGCATCTACCACAACTTCTACACCGCTAGAATCTGCATATGAAGTATTTGTTATTAACTGGAAACTCAATACAAAAATAATAATAGATATAGATGAAAAAAGACGTGGGGAATTTTTATATCTACAAATTAAATTTAGAAGCATAATTTAATTATCTCTTATTTTAACGGATAATAGGGCGATACCTCTATAAAAATTATATAACCTTAAAACAATAAAAGGAAGAGGTAAAGATAATATCCACATAAAAAGGCTTTATAGAAAAAATTAGAAAAGCCCACCCCACCCCACTAAAAACATCAATCCAAAATCAATCACTTACCAGCTATAGCAGATAAGTGATTGATTTTTGGGGAGAGAAACGAAAAGAAAGACGTTGGGATTGGATTTTTGAACCCTATTTCTTACTCTGAAACTTATAAATGGTCACCAAAAGTGGCGAGGCCAAAAAGATTGATGAATATGTGCCAAAAAACACGCCCAGTATCAAAGCCAAAGAAAAATATTTAATGGTCTCTCCGCCAAAAAAGAATAAAGACAAAAGAACAATCATCACTGTCAAAGAGGTATTGATTGAACGAACAATTGTCTGGTTGATACTAAAACCAACCGTCTCCTCAAAAGTCTTCCCTATCCCCTTTTTTAGATTTTCCCTGATTCTATCAAAGACCACAATGGTATCGTGGACAGAAAAGCCCAATACGGTGAGAATGGCGGTGACAAACAGAATATCAATTTGCACTCCAAAATATTTACCCAAAAAGGCAAAGACGCCAATGGGCGCAGTGACATCGTGAATTAGGGCAACCACGGCCATCAAACCATATTTAAAGGAGGAAACTGGCCGGCTGGCATTTCTAAAGGCAAAGGCAATATATAAAATTATCATCACAATCACAAGGATAATGGCATAGATTGATTTTTTTGTAAGTTCTTTGCCAATAACCGGGCCTATGGAATCAAATCTTATTTCTGTAAATTCTCCTGTTGAAGAAAGACGAGAAAGGAGATTTCTATGCTCTTCATCTGATAATGTCTTAAGTCTTATGGAGACATTTCTCTCTCCGGAAAATTGCACTGACGCCGGCGATAATGAGGCAGAGGAAATTGCCTCTTCAATCACCGCCTTTTCCGGTCTCTGGTTTTTGTATTCTATTTCCAAAAGAGAACCGCCGGTAAAATCAATGCTCAAATTAAGACCGAAGTAAAAAATGGAAAACAGACTCAACAAAACAAGAATTGTTGAAAATGTATACCAAATTTTTCTATGATTGACTATAAACATAAATTATTTTATACCGCAGCCAAACAAAAAATTGCTTAATTTACCCTCGCCCTTTATCTCTATGGCCGTTAAAAATATCCTCGTAATGGTGATGGCAGAGAACATACTTACAAGCACTCCAAAAAGGAGGGTTAGGGCAAACCCCTTTACCATACTTGTTCCCATCCAAAAAAGAATTATGGAGGTGATGATACTGGAGACATTGGAATCTCTTATGGAAAGCCAGGCTCTCTCAAAACCCTCTTTTACCGCCGCTGCCAAATTTTTGCCATTTCTTCTTTCCTCCTTCATCCTTTCAAAAATCAAGATATTGGCATCAACAGCCATACCAACAGAGAGAATAAACCCGGCAATGCCGGCAGCTGTCAGGGTAACCGGAACCAGTTTAAATATTGCAAGCATTATGATGATATAAATTATTAAGGCCAAGACAGCAATAAGACCAGGGAAACGATACCAGAATATTAAAAATATGGCCACGGCAATAAAACCGTAGATTCCCGCCCTAATCCCGCTATTTAAAACTTTCTCTCCCAAGGTGGGACCAATATTTTCCTGAGAGATTAAGGTGATGGGGACAGGCAGGGCTCCGGAATTTAATCTTTTGACAAGAGTTTGAGCCTCTTTAACAGTAAATTGACCGGTGATTTGCGCCTTTCCATTGGGAATCTCCTCTTTGACAGTGGGGATGCTTATGGGAGAACCATCAAGAAATATGGCCACAGGCTTTCCGATATTTTCTTTGGTGATTTCGGCAAAAATTTTTCCACCCTCATCATTAAACTCCAAAGAGATAATGGGCTCTGAGGTGGTTGTATCAAAATTCAATGTCGCTCTCTTAAGATAACGGCCGGTTAGCTCTGTGGGCAAAAAAAGCACATTGGGATTAGACTCCGTAGATGAGGCATTGGGATTTAAAACCCTAAATTCCAAAAAGGGTGTCTCACCTATCATCTTTATGGCCTGAGAGATATCGGTTATACCCGGAAGCTCAACTATCAGACGCTGTTCTCTGTTTTCTATGGTCTTTAAAGTTCCCACCTGTTGGACTTGGACAAGAGGCTCTGTCACGCCGAATAAATTTATTCTTCGCTCCAAAACATCGCGCAGGCCAGACATGGCATTGCCAATTTCTGAGGGCTCCACCTGTGAGAGATCAGCTCTATAAATAAGTCTGACTCCACCCTTTAAATCAAGACCTAATTTAAAGGGTTTAGAAAAAATAGAATCAGGCGAGAATAAATGCAAAAAATCAAAATAGCCGAGCGCAATGCCGGCCAAAAGAATTAAAACCGCTATCACTCTGTATTTTAACATCAGGATTTATTATAGATAATTTTAAAGATTTTGCAAATGAAAAAGGCAGAGAAAATACCGATTATCACTCCGGCTAAAATATCTAGTGGCCAATGCACTCCGGCAATAATTCTAGCAATTCCCATTAAAATCGAGCTAATAAAAAATACAATTCCCCATTTTTTATATGTTTTTCTATCCTCTTCCAATAAATCATCAAAATAGGAAAAAAGATATACTGCCGTTGCCAATGCAAAAAAGGCAGTGGCATGGCCAGAGGGGAAGGAACTACTTGTCTCATGAAAGATTAATTGATGTACATTTGGGTTATTTACAAATGGTCTTGAGACTTTATAAAAAAATCTAATTGTCTCTGCAAATACCACCCGAGACAAAAATACAGAAAGAGATACAAGCAAAAGAAATTTTAAATTCCTGTTTTTAATAAAAATAAAGATGGTGGCTATGGCCAAAATATAGGCCAGATAGGTGCCAAAAAAGATTACAGTCTTATCTAAAAAAATAGATTTACCGGCTAAATTATTTAGATAATAAAATAAAGCTTCATTCATCTTTTATTTAATTCAATTAAATTTTTAAAAACCATTGCCACGGTCAAGGGCCCGATGCCGCCGGGAACCGGAGTGAAAAGAGAGGCCTTTTCTTTAACATCAGGGTCAACGTCACCAAAGAAGCCCGGCTTCGTAGCTACGAAGCCGGGCTTCGTTGTCCCGGCATCCATTATTATAACCCCGTCTTTGACCATTTCTGAACTGATAAGACCTGGTTTACCCGCCCCGCTAATAACAATATCAGCCTTTTTTATAAATTCCGTAAGATCCGAAGTAAATTCGTTTAAAACAGAAACCGTTGCCCCTTGGTTTATTAGCCAAATTGCCACCGGCTTACCAACCAATTTCCCCGCTCCGACCACTACGATATTTTTATTTTTTATATCAACATTATATTTTTCAAAAATTATTTTGATGGCGCCAACCACCGGCGGCAAAACTTTAAAATGACCGGTGGCAAAATTACCAAATGCTCTTGAGCTCAAGACATCCACATCCTTTTTTAAGGTGATACCATTTAAAATGTATTGGGTTTTAATGTGAGAGGGTAATGGCAATTGCAAGATGACCCCGTCGTTTTCTTTAATATGATTGATCTCGGCCATCTTCTTTCTCAGCTGGGTATTGGAGATGTCAGAGGATAATTTATAAATTCGTGTTTTTACCCCAATCTCTTCGGCAAACTTAATTTTTCTCTCAATAAATTTATCCGATGCCTCACCAGAACCAACCTCAACTATGGCCAGTTTTAATTTCAATTGATTTCTTTTAATCTCTTGTTTGAGACTTTCTTTTATCTCCTCGCTGATTTTTTTACCATCAACTAACATAAAATTTTATCAATCTTTTCTGCTATCTTTTTCATCTCCTTTTCTTTCATACCCAGGCTGGTCACAAATGGAGTGCCAATGCGAATGCCTGATGGGTCAAAAGGAGTTCTTTTATCAAAGGGAATCATATTTTTATTAACAATAATTCCGCCTCTTTCTAATCTCTCTGAGGCCTCTTTTCCGCCAATGCCGTGAGCCCAGGTATCTACCAAAAAGAGATGATTATCTGTGCCGCCTGAGACAATTCTCCAACCCCTCTTTTTTAATTCCTCTGATAAAACTTTTGCATTTTTTACAACCTGGCGGACATATTTTTTAAACGCCGTACTCTTTGCCTCTTTTAAGGCCACGGCCACTGCGGCAATTTGATTGATATGCGGGCCGCCCTGTAAGCCTGGGAAGACCGCCTTATCTATCTGGGCCGATAATTCTTTTTTACAAAAGATCATGGCTGATCTTGGACCTCTTAGGGTTTTATGTGTTGTGGTTGTCACAATATCAGCATACGGAAAGGGACTGGGATGTACGCCTCCGGCTACCAATCCTGCAATATGAGACATATCAACCATTAGATAGGCGCCACAGGAATCAGCAATCTCTCTAAATTTTTTAAAATCAATTATTCTTGAATACGCAGTTGCTCCGGCCACAATAATATTTGGTTTTTCTCTTATTGCGATCTCTTTTATCTTTTCATAATCAAGACATTCGTCCTTTATGTTTACTCCGTAGGGAATCTGTTTCCAAAGCTTTCCGCTAAAAGAAACGCTACTTCCATGAGTTAAATGCCCGCCCATTGATAAGTCCATTCCCATAATCTTTCCCTGATTATCTGAAGGTGATTTTCCAAATGGAACGAGAGCAAAATAAACAGCCAGATTGGCCGGTGAGCCAGAATAGGGCTGGACATTGACATGCCATTTATCAGAAGATAATTTAAACAATTTTAATGCCCTCTTTTTGCAAAGTTCCTCTACCCTATCAACAAACTCATTGCCGCCATAATATCTTTTTTTAGGATAGCCCTCGGCGTATTTATTGACAAAAATAGAACCAAGCGCCTCTAAAACATCTTTGGAGACAAAGTTTTCCGAGGCGATAAGATTAATCTTTCCCCTCTGCCTTAAACTTTCAAGGCTAATTAATTTTTTCACTTCCTTATCTTTCATAAAAATTCATTCTAAATCTTAATGTAAAGATTTTCAATCACATCCCCAAAAACTCAACCATCATATCCTCCGGATGAGAACTGAGCCCATATCTCCGCATACTCATCAAAATCCCCAGGCCAGCAAAAATTGTGATTAAATTTGAACCGCCATAACTCATAAACGGGAGGCTGACACCGGTTATGGGCAAAAGTCCGATATTCATACCGACATTAATCACAAAATGCGATGTCAAAAAGATTGCCATTCCCAGGCCAAATAAAGTCTCAAAATTACTTCTGCCGGTTGCGGCAGTCTTAATTATTCTCCATAAAATGATGCCGTAAAATATAAAGACAAAAAGGGCGCCAATAAAACCCCACTCCTCGGCAAAGGCAGAAAAAATAAAATCCGTTTGATATTCCGGCAAAAAGCCTAAACGGCTCTGGCTGCCGTACCCCAACCCCTTGCCAAATATTTGACCAGAACCAATGGCAATCATTGATTGCATGGCATTGTATCCCGCTCCCCTTATGTCGTGTACAGGGTTTAAAAAGGTAATTATCCTCGCCTTCTGATACGGCTTAAAGACAAAAAACCATGAGACTAAAAAGGCCAGGGCAACAATCAGAAACAATAAAAAAAGATGTTTTTTGTTAACCCCGGAGACCAAAATCATTCCCAACCAGATGAGAAAAATTATGGCCGCAGAACCCATATCCGGTTGAAAAAATATCAATACAAAGGGTACGGCCGCGTAAAATCCAGAGATTAAAATATGCCTTATGTCTGCTATCTCAACATGACGTCTGGAAAAGTATTTAGCCAGTATAAAAATTAATATCAACTTAACCGGCTCGGTCGGACCAAGAGAAAAAAGAGTTGTCTTGTACCAACTGGTGGCTCCCCTTGTTTTTATGCCCAAAATTAAAAGACCCAAAAGCAAGAAGATGCATATCAAAAATAACCCCACCAAAATTTCTCCCTTTTTTAAAAAACGCCAGTCAATTAAACTAAATAAAAAAAATATGCTTACCGCAATCAAAGACCAAATTATCTGTCTCTTAAAAAAATAATCACTGCCCTCTCCAAAAGTCTTCATCGTCAAAAGACCTCCTATCATCAAGGGAATGGTGGCAAAAAAAAGAATCCAATCTATTTTAAATATTTTTTTTTGATGAAGGTTATCTCTACTTAAAGACTCAGAAAAGAAAATTGCCATAAAATCAATAGGGGGTTGAAATTAAAACACGGGCTTGAAAAATATATCATAACTATCAGGATCTTTGTCAAAGCTCTTAGGCCAGGTAAAGATAACCTCTCTTTCCTCATTAAAATCCAGACCATCTATCTTGGTGACACTTGCGGCAAAAGCATTTTTATCTTTATCATAAATAACTGGATAGACAAAAAGCTCTGGAGTCTTTGTGGGTGATTTATTGACCAAAAAGATATCAAGTTTTGGAAAGGGGGTATTTGTAAAATCTTTCTTAGATATAACTATCTGTAATTTTGGAATGTCTCTCTTCTTCCAACTTATATTCTTTATTTTTAATATAACATTATTGGGCACACTCAGATGAAAATCGACCATTGGTTCAAAGATTAAAAATTCTCCAAAGTTATTAACAAATGTCTTTCCCTCCCTTCTCCCTATGGCATTATTATTTTTATCATAAATATAAAACTCATACTCAAGAGATTCTGCTACGATATTGATATTTGGATTTTCAAGCATGGCAATTAAATCGTATCTGCCATTTTTTAAACTTAAAGCCTTGGCCCATAAGACATTGATATCCCTTACATCACCCAGACACTCATTGGGGCAAGGACCTCCGCAATCAATCCCCTCTTCTCCGTGATTTTGCTTACCGTCAGAACAAGTGGCCGGAAAAAGTTTAAGCCATAATAAAAACAAGACTACTGCCACAATCAAGATGACGATGGCCAAAAAAAATATCTGCCTTTTTAACGCCCAAGATAACATTAATTTAATGATAGAATATTTTTTAAAAATTAAAAAGCCCTTTCGGGCTTTTTGGATTAAATCCTTAAATCCGGCGGCTGGCTACTTTCCCCTTGAGTATCATCGCCACTACCGCGTTTCACTTCCGTGTTCGGAATGGGAACGGGTGTTTCCACGGCGTCAAGCCACCAGATTTAAAGATTCAATCCACTCTTATGCATTATGCATTGCACATCACAAATTACGAATCTCGCAAGTGTACAAATTTCCTAATAGGAAGTATAGGTCCATTAGTACTCCTCGGCTCAATCCATTGCTGGACTTACACCTAGAGCCTATCAAGGTCGTCATCTCCGACCGGACCCATCCGGTTTAACCCGGAAAGTTTCTAATCTTGGAGTGGGCTTCTCGCTTAGATGCTTTCAGCGATTATCCCTTCCCAACATAGCTACCCAGCAGTGCCCCTGGCGGGACAACTGGTACACCAGAGGTTAGTTCGTCCTGATCCTCTCGTACAGAGGACGACTCTCCTCAGAAACTTAGCGCCTGCAGCAGATAGGGGACCAACCTGTCTCACGCAACACATTTTTGTGTTTGGACTATATCTTCACCCATAAATTTAAGTGGGTGTCGGCGTGTAGTCTCTACGGGGTCAAAATATGTTTTTTCGTCTTTTTGAATAATTCAAATGTTCGGTTCCGCACGCACATATATACTTCCATCTCTGTCAAAAAATCCTACAAGATATGCTTTTTACTGCGACGAAATCATATTCGACTTCCCTCGGTATTTTCCTAACATATGACAGGTTATTATTCAATGTCAGGTTTCCACCGATATAGCCGATTGTCAATTCCGTATTACTACGGAATGCCGCCGTGTTTTGATGTCTTTACCTCGGGTTCAAACTATTGAAGTCACAAAATTTTATATTTTGTGAGCTCAACGGTTTGAACCCAGCTCGCGTATCCTTTTAATTGGCGAACAGCCAAACCCTTGGGACCTTCTCCAGCCCCAGGATAGGATGAGCCGACATCGAGGTGCCGAACCCTGCCGTCGATGTGAACTCTTGGGCAGGACTAGCCTGTTATCCCCGGAGTAGCTTTTATCCGTTAATCTTCCACCGCCTCTAATGCGGGTGGTCGGTTCACTATGCTCTGCTTTCGCACCTGCTCGACATGCCCGTCTCGCAGTCAAGCCGGCTTGTGCCATTACACTATCTCCGCCGTTTCCATCGGCGGATAGCCGACCTTATAGACCCCTCCGTTACCTTTTAGGAGGGATTCGCCCCAAACAAACTGCCCGCCAGATACTGTCCCAATCCTGTTTTGCAGAAAAGGTTAGATTTTAATTCATCCAAGAGCGGTATTTCACTGGCGACTCCAGTCCGTCCGAGAACGGACCTTCATAGTCTCCCGCCTATGCTACGCATGGATAAACTAAAGCCAATATCAAGCTGCAGTAAAGCTTCCGGGGTCTTTCCGTCTAGCTGCAGGTAGAGGGCATCTTCACCCCCATTGTATTTTCACCGGGCTGTTCCCCGAGACAGTTCTCCAGTCGTTACGCCATTCGTGCGCGTCAGAACTTACCTGACAAGGAATTTCGCTCAATTGTGTTAATCTTATTGTCGCCAATAAGTTCGGACTATATCTTTCCGCCAGTGGGCGGATCTAGCTTATAGTCTCTGAGGATTCTAAAAACCGAGATTTTTTCTGCGTGTTCATTCTTTCAATCATTCTTGCGATTTTAATAGCACCATTTTTTGATAAATGCTTCTTTTTTCTTATCTCACTCACGATCTTTGAGAAGATTTTAAAATCTATCTCTTTTTTAGTCTGCAATCTATTCTTCTCAAAAAATGGTATTATCTTGTCTTGCAAATCTCTAATAGAACGAACGCAGAAACGATATAAATTTTTACGGTGGTTGTCGTATCTTTTATTAATGAATATCTTTCCGCACCCAAAATATTTTTGGAATAATTTAAGGGCTGATAAACTTTTTTCTCCCTGTGTTATCACAAACTCAGGAAATATTTGCCATCTACTTTTTACTGTCTTATTTTTTATAAAGCTAACAGAAAAACATCCTTCGCCGTCGGTAAAACCGACAATCCACCCCTCAGTTTTTAGTCTTTCCTGCTGGTTATCTGCACTGGTCATATTTTTACTATGGAATAATTATACCATAGTAATGCCAGATTCTACAGGATTTTATCCACAGATTTTCCAGCATATGGCTAGATTTTAAGGACATTTCGTAAAAACGAAATGGGCAGCTACCACATAAAAACACAGCATCTATAATCGTCCCAATCCTTTTCCGTTTAACCATTTTAAGATTAAACGGAAAACCTTAGGACGATTATAGTTATCGCCGACATTCACGAGGGCTTAAAACACCAGCGGCTCTCTGCCAGAGGCAGAAAACTACCAGCGTTTTTTAACCTTTTCGCATTGGTCAGGCGTCACCCCCTATACATCCTCTTACGAGTTCGCAGGGAGCTGTGTTTTTGATAAACAGTCGCCAGAGAAACTTTCGCTGCGGCCTCATAGAAACTGGAAGAAAGGACCTAACCCTAAATGGATTAGGTTGGCAGGGAGGGGCGATTATGAGTCGCCATCTCTTTTTACGCCTGTTTAGCGTCACAGAGACCCCTACTGGGCCTCCCCGTTTTTAAAAGTACAAAAAGAAATTTGTGGTGGAGGCGACAGGACTTGAACCTGTCTTTGTAAGCCAACCCATAAACAGGGGTCACCTTATGTTTATGAGCTTACTTATGCCCCCACAAACTCCCTTCTTCCAGCCTCTATGAGGCAGGCCTTATCCCGAAGTTACGGCCGCTTTTTTGCCGAGTTCCTTGGGGAACACTCACCCGTTCGCCTTGGTCTTCTCGACCTGCTCACCTGTGTCGGTTTGCGGTACGGGTCCGCTAAAACTTTCCGCCAAGGGCGGATTTAGAAGTTTTTCTTGGAAGGCTCTTCGCGGAAATTTTTTACCCCAGAAGAGGAAAAATTTTCTCTGTTTTGAGATTTGAATTTAATCAGTTCTCCGGATTTGCCTAGAGAACATCTCTACCACAGAGAACGCAAATCCAGTAATGCGCCCCCGCTTATCTCCTCCGTCACTCCATCAAATTTTAGCGGAGTTACGGAATATTAACCGTATGTCCATCGGCTCCGGCTTTCGCCATTACCTTAGGCCCGACTAACCCTGAGCTGATCACCATTGCCCAGGAAACCTTGAGCTTTCGGCGTCCGTCGCTTTCAGACGGATTGCGGTTACTTGTGCCAACATTCTTACTTTACATCGCTCCAGTCCGGCTCACGCCTAGACCTTCTCAGCTGATGTAAACACTCTCCTACCATACCAATGCAAAGCATTGATATCCTCATCTTCGGCATTTTGCTTAGTCCCGATTATTTACGGCGCGAAATCTCTAGACGAGTAAGCTATTACGCACTTTTTAAATGATGGCTGCTTCTAAGCCAACATCCTCGCTGTCTGAGAAATTTCACCTCCTCAAGATACACTTAGCAACGCTAATTTCTTATCAAAGATAAGAAATCAACGCTCCGGTTTTAGGCCGGAGAAATTTAGGGGCCTTAGATGGAGGTCAAGGGCTGTTCCCCTTTTGACTGGTGGAGCTTCGCCCCCACAGTCTAACTGCCCAATCCTTATCTTTTATTTAAAAAATAAAAGACAGACACTGGCATTCGGAGTTTGGTAGGTATGACGAGATTTCTCCCTATTCATACCTTCCAGTAGCTCTACCTCCAGTGTTGTGATTGGACGCTAGCCCAAAAGCTATTTCGGAGAGAACCAGCTATTACCAGATTCGATTAGCTTTTCACTCCTTACCACAGATCATCCGATGGTATTGCACGGCCAACCGGTTCGGTCCTCCCCCCGACTTTCATCGAGGTTCAACCTGTCCATGGTAAGATCATCTGGTTTCGGGTCTAATGCATGCTACAGATAACATGATGCAAATCTACGAAAGATATGCCGATCAACAAATTGCCTATTGGCAATTCGCATCATTGGCATTACATTCGCATATTGGCATCATATTATATTTCGCGCTTTTAACACTCGGTTTCCCTCTATCTCCTCCGCACTCAGCGGATTAGATAAGCAGCATACATTAACTCGTTGGCTCATTCTTCAATAGGCATCCCGTCGCACCTCGCTAACGCTCAATACTCCCAAATCATAAATTAAAATTTAGAAGCACTGAGCGTCAGCGGAGGTGTTCCGAGTCCTTGTAGGCATATGGTTTCAGGTACTATTTCACCGCCCTCACCGGGCTGCTTTTCACCTTTCCCTCACGGTACTAGTTCACTATCGATCACCAAAGGTATTTAGCCTTGGGAGTTAGTTCTCCCTGCTTCCTCCGAGCCTGTCGTGTCTCGAAGTACTCAAGTTCCCCGATTCATCACTCTGACAAACGCCAAAGTAATGAGGTCGAGGTCCCGATTTTATCGGGATAGATACTCAGAGTATGTAATGTTTTTCGCGTACGGGACTATTACCCTCTTTGGTTGGCCTTTCCAGGACCATTCTGCTAAACAAATTACATTTGATGAACTCTGTGCCAGATTACTCTGGCAGCGTATCTAACTTACAACCCTCCGATTAAAAATCGGAGTTTAGGCTCCTCCCTTTTCGCTCGCCGCTACTAAGGGAATCAAACCAACGCTACCGCACTAGAATTACCAATTTTTAATACCCATAGATATTTCCAATGCGAAGTATTGGATAGTTTTTTTCTTTTCCTCCGCTTACTGAGATGTTTCACTTCAGCGGGTTAGCCCGTGTTGAAAAAACACGTAGTACGGTTTTGCCGTACTGGGTTGCCCCATTCGGAGATCTCCGGATCAAAGCCTGCTTGACGGCTCCCCGAAGCTTATCGCAGTCACGCCGCGTCCTTCATCGCCCTTTGGTGTCAAGGCATCCACCATACGCCCTTTAAACTTCCTATTAGGAAATTTATACACTTTTTTACCTGCAAATGTGGCCCAAATTTTAATTTGGTTGCCACATTCAGCACCGGCCAATTTTTTTATTTTTGGCAGATGCTTTAATTATTTATTTTTTAAAGTTCATTCTATCGGACATCCAACTTTTTTAGGGGGCGGTTTTAAGAATTATAGCCGCTTTAATCATTAATTCTTAAAAAAAATCCGCCTCGTGGAAGCGGATTTTGAATACACCTTAAAACCACAGCTACTTTTTCCGCTTCCAATGTTGGATTTTTATAAGTCTTTTCATATCGTGATTATTATTATATTCAGCCAAAAACAAATGTCAAGCAGTTGTGGATAAAACCCCGGCTGTTAACAGCCGGGGTCTATCAAATCTAAAAAGATTAACTTGTTTCTATTGCCTGCCTCTGATATCCTCTCTCATCTTTTCTATAAATCTCGCTGCAGCGTCTTTACCACCCAAACCAAAGGCAATTCCGCCGGCAATGGCAAGCATTGCCACTAGACCAGTAAAGAGTGTCTGGGCAAATATCCCAGCAATTCCCAAATGATATAAAGCGGCCAAGATGGCAAATGTCCAAATTGACCATTTTGTCACACCTCCTAAAAGATGACTGGAGGGAACACTGGCCGCCTTGGCAGAACCAACGATTATTTTCTGCAAGGCATCAGCCACAAAGGCTGCCACCACTAAAATCAATGAGGCCACTATGACATTGGGGATATAACCCAAGACAACCTCGCGCAAAAAGATGTTGACCTCGGTTAGGCTTAAAACATCTAGAGAGGCTATCAAAAAGACAACGATCAAAAACCACTTTACCAACCCGCCAATAAATGCGCCTGTATCTAATCTAAAGCCAGCCCGAGCCAAAGGTTCCTCTGCGCCCAGAGCTTGAAATAGCTTATCCACCTTAAGAGATCTAATGATCTGGCCAACAAGTTTCCCCAAGGCGATCGCAATTATCCAACCAACCAAAAAGATTATTATGGCAATCAACAATTTGGGTATAAACATAAATATGCCGGTCCAGAGTTCTCTAAAGGTATATGCCAAGACATCGCTCCAACTTTGTAACATATCCATTTAATTTATTAAAAATTACTAATAATTGCCGACCTCCCCGTCCTGGAATCAACAGAACAGGTTTATCTTTATTTTACCACAAAAAACATAAAAAATATGTTAATGTGTGGATAAAATGGGTCCAGATGGGATTGAACCATCGACCTTTCCGATGTGAACGGAACGCTCTGCCACTGAGCTATGGACCCTCAAATATTTAATTTATTTAAAAGCTTTTCGTGCGGATAATCCAGAATATCTCTTATAAATCTATCATACATATTAAAACGATAAAAAAACTCGTCTTTTGTAAATAAAACGTAATTTAGCTCCCTGCCAATCTCTGCCTCTATGTTTTTTAATAATCTATCTAGGGCAGAACGCCTTACAGAATCACCGACAATCAATAAATCAACCTTATTACCTTCGCCAGAATCAATAAATATTCCAGACAAAATAACAAGCTTTATCTTGCCAGTGGAATTGATTGATTTCAAAAGCTTTTCTCTATCTATGGGGGCGGCATTGATAAGTAAATCTTTTAGCTGTCTTAAAAAAGGAAAGAGGATGTTTAAACGAAATCCGCGAATTTTCTTTTTTTTATTTTTTATCTTCCCGTTTTTTAATTTTATTAACTCATCTATCTTTTCCTCTGACTCTTTTAAAAAACCGATTGCCTTTAAAAGCAAAATTTCCCGCCTGACAACAGAAGAATCTGTTTTTGTGCGGCGGGAAATCTCCTTTAAATCAAATAAATTTTCTGGGTTTAAAAGAAAAAAACGTAAAATTTTCACCCTTGATCCAGAACCAAAAAGCTTTTCTAAAACGTCTGCCATAACGCGATTAAATTATACGAAATTGGCTTAAATTATGCAACCCGTATAATTAAAGAGTTCGCATTATTTTAACTCAACCTGACAACCAGCAGCCTCAAGTTTTGCCTTTAGCTCCTCTGCGGATTTCTTGTCCATACCCTCTTTTACGACAACCGGCGCCTTATCAGCCATATCCTTTGCTTCCTTAAGACCCAGGCCCAAAGAATCTCTTAAAACTTTGATCACCTCTATCTTTTTATCGCCAGAAGACTTTAATTCCACATTAAAGGATGTCTTTTCTTCTGCAACTCCTCCCTCAGTGGCTGTTGATGCCGCTCCCACAGGAGCAGCTGCCACCATTGCCTGCGCGGAAACTCCGAATTTTTCCTCTAGGGCCTTGACCAATTCTGATAATTCCAGGACGCTAAGCTTTTCAATTTTTTCTATAATTTCGTTAATTTTATCGCTCATAAATTTTTATTTATTTGCCGCCGCGGATTTATCACTGGCAGCAATCTGGGATAATACTCCCACTAAATTTCTAATTACGCCATTAAGAGTCACGACCAACCCTCTTTGAGGCGAGACGATAACATAAACTAATTTACCGAACAAAATTTCTCTTGACGGGATACTGGCAATTTCTTTTATAGTCTTAGAATCTATATATTTTCCGTCATAAACCCCGCCGATAAATGCCAGTAATTTGTTTTCTTTTATAAACTTATCTAAAATTTTTGCCGGCGCCAAGGGGTCATCTTTTGAGACAACTAAAGCAATCTCGCCCTCCATTTTAGGAACATTTTCCAAAAGATTAACAGACCCAAGCGCCTTTTTAATCAGTGTCTTTTTGGCCACAAGATATTTGGCATTAATTTCTCTTAAGAGCCTCCTCAGCTTATTGGTAAGAGAGACTCCAAGACCATGGAAATTTACAAAGATGATAATTTTGGAATCTTTAAAATCCCCCTCTAGTTCTTTTAATATTTCCTCTTTTTTTTGTCTGGTGATTGGCATAAATAATTAAAATTAATAAAAAATAAAAACGGCCAAAAGCCGCAGAAAGGTTTTGCCTCAACAGGTCTTATACGATTTTATTGCCGATGCCTGTTTTCTACGGCCTATTTTCCATTTTACTCGGTCTTTTAAATTTGTCAACTATAAAATACAAAAGGCAAAAAAACAATCCTCCCAAAATATCAAAAAACAAATCACCCAAGGTATCCCGGTATAAATTTAGGGGTAATTTAAAAAGAGAGAAAATGGAATTGGGAAAAAGTGTACTATAAAGATATTCAAAAAATTCCCACAAAACCCCTATAAATGCAGAAAGGGAAATCATTGATATATAAAAAAATATTTTGCTCTCTGTCTTAAAATATCTTTTGTCTAAATAAAAATAGATTAAGGCAACCCATAAACCTCCCAAAAAATGCATCGGTATATCCAGCCACGGGATCATCCAATACCAATTGCCTATGGTGGCTAAAATTTCTACCAAAATGATGGCCGAACCCAGAAAAAAAATTGTCTTAAAAGACATCATTCTCTAATTATACATTTTTTAAAATATTTAGAAATATCTTTATGAATTTCCTCAATTTCTTCTTTGAGATAAGGTTTCTCCTTTTCAAAACCGGTATCAAGAACCTTACCTCCTCTAAATTGCTGAAGGCAATAAAGATCAGCCGGCGAAAGAGATTGGGCAATCTCCAATATATCCTCTTTTTCATGTAAAGCTGGCAAAATTGTGGTGCGAAATTCATAACGCAGGCCGGAATTTTTAATAATCTCTATACTCTCTTTTATCTTATCAATATCCACTTTCACCCCAACCACCATTTCGTATTTCTCTTTTATAAGAGGAGCCTTTATATCCATGGCAATGTAATCTAAGACATCTTTTTTAATCAAATTTTTAAGCACATCGGGCCGCGAGCCATTGGTATCCAGTTTTACATCAAAACCCAGATCTTTGATCTTTGTACAAAATTCTTCCAAATCAGGCTGAAGAGTCGGCTCGCCACCAGTGATGCACACTCCGTCCAAAATTCCGATTCTGCTTTTTAGAAAATCAAAAAAATCTTCCTCCTTTATTTGCGGCTGAATTTTGATCTTTTGAGCATCAACCAATTCCGGGTTATGGCAAAAACCGCAGGAAAAATTACAACCAATGGTAAAGACAGTCGCGGCCATCTCCCCAGGATAATCAATGAGGGTTAATTTTTGAAGCCCGCCTATTAGCATAAAAGACAATTATATAAGAAGATAAAAATATCTTCAAATAGACTCTCTTTTTTACCATTAAGAACTTATTTTATAGGTTTTTCTCTCTCTAAATTCTTCTTGCTTGCCAACATGCCATTGCTGAACAGGACGGATATAACCAACGATACGAGAATAGACTTCGCACGGCTGGCTGATAAGACAATGGGGACAGGTGAAATGTTCTCCGGAGATATAGCCATGATTGGGGCAGATGCTAAAGGTGGGAGTGAGGGTGAAATAAGGAAGTTTGTATTTGGTAAAAACTTTTTTAAGAATTGACTTGATCATCTCAGGATCATTAATTCTCTCTCCTAAAAATCCATGAAGTACTGTTCCACCGGTATATCTTGTCTGGAGTTCGTCTTGTAATTCCAAGGCCTCAAAGAGATCGTCTGTATGTCCAACAGGCAACTGGGTGGAATTAGTATAATATGGCTCTCTTTGGCCTGCGGTGATTATGTCTGGATACATCTCCTTGTCTTTTTTTGCCAAACGATACGATGTCCCCTCTGCTGGCGTGGCCTCAAGATTATAGAGATTACCTGTCTCCTCTTGATATTTTACAAGTCTCTCGCGCATAAAATCCAAAACCTCTTTGGCAAATTTTTGACCAGCCGGAGTGGTGATGTCTTTGTCAATAAAATTTAATAAGGCCTCGTTCATACCTACCAGACCGATGGTGGAAAAATGATTTCCCCAATAGGCTCCTCTCATCTTTTTAACCCCATCCAGATAAAAACGAGAATATGGATAAAGCCCCTTTTCTGTAAAATTCTCCACCGTCTTTCTTTTGACCTCTAAACTATCTCTTGCCAAATCCATTATCTTAGAAAGCCTTTCAAAAAAATCTTTTTTAGTCTTAGAAAGATAACCAATCTGGGGAAGATTAATGGTGACAACGCCGATAGAACCAGTTAAGGGGGCGGAGCCAAAAAGACCACCTCCTCTCTTATAAAGTTCTCTGTTGTCTAAACGAAGCCTGCAACACATTGAACGGGCATCGTCAGGGCTCATATCTGAGTTAATAAAATTGGCAAAATAAGGCACTCCGTATTTGGCCGTCATATCCCAGATGGATAAAAGCGCCGGATTATCCCATTCAAAGTCTTTGGTAATATTGATGGTGGGGATGGGAAAGGTAAAAACTCTTCCCTTGGCATCGCCCTCGGCCATCACCTCGGCAAAGGCGCGGTTAAAAAGGTTCATCTCCTCTTGAAATTCTTTATATGTCTCCTGTTGGGGCTGACCGCCGATAATAACCGATTGATTTGCTAAATGAGATGGCGGCTTTATATCCAATGTCACATTTAAAAACGGTGTCTGAAACCCCACTCTGGTGGGAATGGCACAATTAAAGATAAACTCCTGCATCGCCTGCTTTACCTGTTGATAGGTTAAGTTATCGTAGCGGATAAAGGGTGCAAGCAATGTATCAAAATTGGAGACGGCATTGGCTCCGGCCACCTCTCCCTGAAGCGTATAAAAGAAATTAACCAATTGACTCAAAGCAGTTTTAAAATGTTTTGCCGGTTTGGATTCCACCTTCCCTCTTACACCACCAAAACCCCTTAAAAGTAAATCCATGAGATCCCAGCCGCAACAATATGGCCCAAGAAAATCTAAATCATGAATGTGCATTGCCCCGGAACTGACAGCCTCTCTAATTTCTTTAGAATATATTTTATTTAACCAATATTTTTTACTGACGGCAGAGACAATGTATTGATGAAGCCCCTGCAAAGAATAACCCATATTGGCGTTCTCTCTAATCTGCCAATCAGCGTCGCCAATATATTTATCAACCATCTCCAAACTTTCGTCAATGGCTGTCTTTGCCTCTCTTATGCGACGTCGTTGTTCTCTGTATAAAATATAGGCCTTGGCTGTCTCCACATAACCCTCTAAAATAAGAACCTCCTCTACAATATCCTGAATATCTTCAACCCTTAAAACATCCTCCCTGCGGAAGCGCTTATTTATTAGGTTTTTTACCTTTTCGGTTAATTCCTTTGCCTGCTTGCCATTGCCCTGGCCAGAGGCAGTGAGAGCTTTATGAATGGCGCTTGTGATCTTTTCTTGGTCAAAATCAACAATTAAACCATCTCTCTTTTCAACCTTTTTGTTAACCTTTATTGATTTTGACCGACCTTTTGGCATAAGAGATGTTAAAAGTAATTTTATGATACATTAAAAATTAAAAAAGAAAAAATTTTAAAAAATTTTTCCTGTGGATAGGTTAAATTTATTCTAAATTTATCGTCTATATTTTGCCTTTATCTCCTCTTCTACCTCCACTTTTGGCCGACCGTATTTTAGAGATGAAATTTTGGCTATATCTTCGCCAATCTGCGGATTTGCCTTTGTAAAGGGCAATATCTTTAAGCTAAATGGCCTGGCAGGCTGACCATCAATTAAAAGCCTTGTGTAGGCATTATAATTATCAATATTTATCAAATCATAGGCATTAAAAACTGGCTCAAATTGCTTTTCTAAAAATTCCGAATCCTCCACCCCCACCCTAAAACTTGCCATTGAGCCAACGTTTCCAAAAACAGCCTTTTTAATCTGTTCGTCCAGCTGGCCAATAAACTGATGAGCGATTATTAAATCAAGTTTATATTTTCTTGCCTCAGACAAGATAACCGCGATAGAATCTGTGGTGACATTTTGGAACTCGTCAATATAAAGGTAAAAGTCCTTTCTCTGCTCCTCTGGCATATCCACCCTTGAGAGCGCAGCCATCAATAACTTGCCAACCAAAATTAGGCCCAAGAGATTGGCGTTTAAATCGCCTAATCTGCCCTTGCTCAGATTTATTAATAAAATTTTTTGTTCATCCATCACCTTGCGGAAATTAAAGGCTGACTTTTCCTGACCGATAATTGGCCGCATAATATCATTGGATATAAAATTATCAAATTTATTGGTTATATAGGGACCATAATTTTGGAGAGCCTGCTCTCCAGTGGCCTTTTCTGCCAACTCTCTCCAAAAGGTGACCACAATGGGATTTTGACATTTTGATATTTTATAATCACGGAAGTCCTTATCAGTAAATATTCGGGCCACATCAATTAATGTGTTACCAGAAGAGGGATCTTCCATCACCAATAAAGTGGCGTTTCTAAAATATTGCTCAAAGGCCGGCCCGCCAACCGTCTTCATATCAAAAAGTTTGTTAAAAATACCCAAAAGTTCATTGACAATAAAAGTTTTTTGCTCGGGATAACTTGGATCGTATTCTAACATATTAAGGCCCATGGGACGGGACGTATCTCCGGGATTAAAATAAATGACATCCTCGGCTCGCGATAAAGGCACTCTTGCTAAAATCTCAAAGACATCAGAACCATGAGGATCAATAAAACAAACACCCTTACCCGCCTCAATATCCTGAACAATCATATTCTTTAAAAATGTTGTCTTGCCCGTGCCTGTCTGACCAATGACATAAAAATGCCGCCTTCTATCGTCATCTTTCATATAAACAGAATTTACCTCTCCCCTATAGGTGTTTTTACCCAAGAGCAAACCTGATTTGGGAAGATTTAACGGAGGCGGCGCCTCTTTTGTCTTAAGATATTTAAGCTGAGGCGCGGCCGCAGGAAAAATTCCCAGGGGTAGATGAAAGATGGTTGAGAGTTCAGCCGTATTTAAAGGAAACTTATATTTATCATCCGGAATTCTAAAAGAGAAATTGTAAAAAAGTTTTTTAAGATTTTTATCTTTTAGCCTTAAAAATTTTAGGCCATTAGTCTGCGCGTCTTCATATTGTAAAAAGGCGCTTTCCAATTCTTTTAAAATTGATTCTGCCTTTTCCTCTGATTCTGCAGAGGAAATAAGCCGCAAATTAATACCCACCACCTGTCTAGACGCCTTCAATTCCAAAAGCTGGGCCAAATTCTCATCAATAGGTTTTGGCTTATCTTCTTTTTTCTCGTCTTTGCTACCCCCCAATCCAAAAAACGAACCTAATTCCTTTATAAAACTGTCCAAAAGATTATTATCCTTTTTTGCAGCATCTTTTAAAGACTTACCCTCTTTTACGGCCTTTGCCGCTGATATTGCCTTTTTGTTTATATCACCAGCCAAAGGAGAGACAATCATTTGCATTGCCGCGCCCTCTCCCTCCTCCTGAAGTTTTGAGAAAATATTAATTAAAACCTGCAGGGGATCTGTCTGGAACTTATCGTAAGTTTTTATTGGCAAAACATCTTCTTTTTTTAATTTTGCTACAGATCCCAAAGAATAACCATGAGGTCTAAAGATATTGTAGTCCTCTTTTTTTACCCTGATATGGGCATACGGGAAAATTCCCTGGATATTTTTTTCAAAGATATTTGTCTGCTTTTTATCAACCGCGCAATAAAAAACAACCTCTTTCCCCTTGACAGGAAGACCAATCTCTAAAACAAAATAAAACCCCTTTGCAATCATCCCCTGGTAAAATTGCTCCATTGGCGCCACCACCTTTTTAATGTCCTCCTCTCCTTTATCTTTGGGTTTTTCCGCGGGCAAAGTTATTTCATATAAGACAAGGTCTAATGCCTGTTTGATCTTTTTTTGGTCTTTGTGAACAAAATAGAAAATCAGAATAAATGGTATGGAGATGACCGCTATGGTTAAAAAAAGATAAATATAAAATACGAACTCAAACATTTTTATGTTGATTCCCCCCATCCCTGCAAAAATCTAATTAGGGCATCATGGAAGGCGTCCTCTAGGTGGGGATCATTTATTTTTTTGACAACAGAAATTGCGTTAAAAACCCCTTTATCTTCAACCATTTGCAATAATTGCAAAACCTGTCTTTGGTAAGGATCTTTACTGCCCTCTTCTACCGGAAGACTGGAAATTTTTTCTGCCTCACTTATAACTGTCTCAAGCGGCAGACGATTCTTTTCACCCAAAACCTCCTCTGGGTTTTTCTCTGTGTGCTCTTTCAAAATCTCTTTTGCCGCCTCCGGCCTCTCGTTAATCATCTTCCTTAAAGCGGCAATTTCCTCTTCCACGGAATTAAATTTTATTTCCTCTGCCATATTAAATATATTATACCACAAACAAAAACAACTATCACAAAGAGATCTATTATATGAAAATATTTTTGAAGATTATCCCAATTGTCTTTAAGATAATAACCTGTATAGATCAAAATACTATGCCAGATACTCGCGCCCAAAAGAGTGTAAAAGGTAAATTTTACTAAATTCATTTTACCCGCACCTGCCGGAATGGAGATAAAATGTCTGACCACTGGTATAAAACGGCAGAAAAAGACGCTTATCTCTCCCCTTCTTTCAAAAAATCTCTCTGTCATCTCCAGATGATGTTCGTTTAAAAAAATATATTTTCCAAATCTTTTAATAAGAGGCCTTAAGCCATAAAGCCCCAAGGCATAAGAAAAAAGAGAGCCCAAAAGCGCGCCAACCAAACTCCAGATTAAAATCGGCCAAAAAGAAAAACGTCCCGTATGCATTAAAAAACCGGCAAAGGGCAAAACCGCCTCAGAGGGCACTGGCGCGGCAGTACTCTCAAGCGTCATCAAAAAACAAATTCCCCCATAGCCTATCTTATCAACAATTCCTGTAAAGATATTCACCAAAATTTGTGTTATGCCCATTTTAATAGTTATCTAAAAGATATTTTAAATCTCTTGAGGTGTTGGGGTTATTCTCTATCCCCTGTTTTAAAACTGACTTTGCCTTTTCATCGTCTTTTAAGACATAGCGGCAAAATTCGTAATAACTGCGGTAGATATAAATCATATTTGGGCCTCTCTCAACGGCCCTTTTAAAATATTCCTCTGCCTTTTTATTATCTTTAAGATAATAGGCGTAAAGATCTGCCAAATTATTAAAGGGGACGGGGCTTGATGGATTTAGCCGTATGGCCTCAAGCCAGTCATATTCCGCGCCCTTATAATCTCCGTTATTTTTCTTACGAATGCCGGATAAAATAAGATTTTCAAATTTAGAATAATCAACCTCTACCGTGGTTGTGGCCAAATTATTAATATCTTTTTGCGTCCCTGTTTTATTCTGTGATTCTGTAGTGGAAACAATCTCTTTGCGCTGGCCAAAATTAGAATAAATATAATAGCCAATACCACCAAAGACAATGATTGATAAAATAATTGCCAAAATAATTTTTTGACGCATTTAATTATTTTATCAAAATAAAAAATTATAAACAATATTTAAAAAATTTAAAAACAACAAACCCCGCTGTAAAAACAGCGGGGTTTGTTTATTAGAATAATCTAGCTCACAAGCCTTCTGCCTAAACTGATACGTATCCGTCTAGGACAGAAGAACTAGATTATTTGGAAATCGTCACTGTATCCATGCCAGTTGCAGGTAGACCGCTTACACCATAACCATTTGTCCAATCAACATGAGTGGCAAGTGAGGTTGTGGTGGCATTCGGTGACCAGACAAGGTTGTTGTTGGAGTCTGCTTTAACTGTTGCTGCTGTACCCATGAGTCCTGCCAAAGATGGATAGGCGCTGTCTCCGTTAATCTTGGTGGTAACAGAACCGGAGAATGTTCCTGATCCGGATGTCAATGTCACCTGACCAACTACTCTAAAGTAGTATGTCTGGCCAGCGGGAATCTGGAGAATGGATGAAAGTTGAGCATCATTGTCTCCAGAGCTATTAAGCCCACCACTTGCCTGATAGACAAGGCCATTAGTGAATCCGGAAACTGGTGAGGAGAAGCTGGAATCAGTGTAGGCATAAATTCTCAGGTTGGTAACAGTGGTTGTACCAGCAACTGCACTACCGGTTGAAGTGGCAATGTTAACAGTTAATTGGTACAAACCAATGCCATTTCCTGTTGCAGGATTGGCAGAGACGCTGAATCTGTAAAGATCCATATCTCCTGAAACCAATGTTGTTGAAGGAACTGAGAGTTTAGTAAACACTGGGTAGCTCTTAAACATCCTCATACCGGCAAAGCTGGTTGCGGCTGATGTAGATGTAACCTGACTGCCGCTTGAGACACCAGTACCAACTGCCTGGCCAGCGCCTGCGTAATCAATAACGATTAAGGCGCCTTCCTGGCCAGGATCACTGGTGCTGATGTTTGCCAAGTCAGCCTTGATTGTTAATGTCTTGGAACCATCTTTGGGAACAGTGACAGCGGTTGTAAGAGTTGAGGTTGAAGTTGTGGCAGTAAAGACAGCCTGACCAACCTGTGTGGAACCATCCCACAAAGTTGCCTTTACCAAATCGCCAAGCGATGTGGAGGCAGTGCCGTTTGTATTAAGGTAAGTTAACTTCAATCCAACTTTGGTGAGGTTAACTGCCTCGTTTGTGGCAGTAAATTTAAGTACACCAACTGTCACTCCTGTTGAACCAGCAGCCACAATACCATAAGAGGGGGTTGAGGAATCAGCGGCAACAGCCAGAGAACCAGCTGATGTCACTGTCATTAACTGACCGCCAGAAGCAGCAACTGTGACAGCGGCTGATGAGCCTGATGTCAAACCAGTTCCTGTTGGTGCGGCATTAATGCCCCACTTATACGTTTGACCTGCGGCGCTGGAGGAAATATTACACTGCAAGGCAATTGTCTTTGTAGTACCCTTTGGCACCACAAGTCCAGAATCAAGAGTAAAGGTGACAGTGGCTGGGCTTGTAAGTGATGACGGGTTAACAGCATTAGAACCTGTGTTTAATGCAGTTGAGCCATCATATAACTGGCAGTTTGTCAGATATTCCGGGTTGGAACTAAATGTGTAATAAAGTCCCAAAGAATTAAATCTGACATCCTCACCAGAATTGGTGGCATCAAACACATAATTGGTAAACACATAGTTTTGTACTCCGGCAACCACATTCTGGGCTGATGGGCTGGCTGAGACAGAGACATTAACCACTGCTGCCTTCACTGTCATTGTCTGTAATGTAACAGGACTACTTGGTGAAGGGGTAATGGGGTTTCCTGTTGTCTGGCCAGTAACTGTTGTCCATGCGCTAGAAGGTGTAAATGAAACCTGATATGTTCCATCTGTTCCAATGGTTGAGGCAACCTTACCCTTTAAGGTATAGGTGTGCTTGCCAATTGGGAAGGTAACTGTATCAGTGAAGGTGACTGTCTGAGTTGTTTGGCCTGTATAAACACCATCAACCGGGCCAGCAACCACTGCGCCATTCTCATCAAAGAGTGACACATTGGTCAAAAGACCATAACCACTACCTGTGGTTGAGGAAACCGTAAAGACCATTGAGGCAACAGAGATTGGCTCTCCCTTGACATCAACATCAAATGCGCCCAATGGCTGATCAGCTAAGGCGATGGCAATGTTCTGGGAGGCAACTGATGTTGCCTTGGAAACTGTAAGATTACCAGAGGAAACTGTCACAGCATTGGCATTATACCAAGGAGTGGTTGAGGTAAATCCTGCGCCAGAACCTGTTGGAGTAATGCCGTATTGATAGGTCTCACCGGTAATATAAACGTCTGTGGTCTTATAGATATCAAAGTCAATTGTTCTGCCAGAACCGCCAACGATGTCTCCTTTGACATAAACCTCTACACTATTCCCTTTGTCAACGACAATGCCGCTGCCAAACGTTGAGGTGTAGTATTTGCCATCAGAGGAAACAGTGGTGTCATAGGCAGTGCCATCTACATAGGTTTTGACATTTGCCAAATCTGATGAGGCAGCAGAACCAGACTGATTCCATCTAATTGATTTAATTCTAATTTTTTCTGCAGAACCGGCAGTGAATTTAACTGAGGCAAAGGTATAACCGGTTGTGCCCACTTCCTTTGTGGCTGTTGCGCCTGGATCAAGCGGGCCTCTTATTGCAGTTACTGTTCCGATTGCCAGCGAGGCATTGATTGTATGACCAGCGCCTGTTATTGGAAGTGAACCTGAAACTGTTGCTGAAGTATTTACCCCAACTACAGAAAGGTAGGCAACCTGTCCTGCATAAGATGAAAGATCAGATGCCATATTTCCGGCAATGGTCAGGGTTCTTGATTGACCAGCCTTAACAGTAAAGGGCTCGCCAACCACAGCCTGATGATTAGAACCTAATGTCTTGGCAATGCCAAGCTGCATTCCGTTTTCATCCAAGAGGACGACTCCGGAAAAGACAGCATCATTTGCCAAACCGGTTCTCTCAACCTGAATGCCGTTTACAACAACGTCGCCATCATTGCTGGCAGTGAGAGTAACCTTTGTAAAAGGTACTCTGGAAGCGCTTTGAACAGCGAGCGATGCCTGCGGTTGAGTTGGTGATGACACAGCCAAGCCTGTTCCCGGAACTGTTGCCCCAGTACCTGTGCCTGTACCTGTGCCTGTGCCTGTGCCGGTGCCGGTGCCTGACAAGGCATTAAGTTTTGCTCTTGTGGCAGAACCGACAACACCATCTGCTTTCAATCCATATTTTTGCTGGAATTTGATAACAGCCGCCTTGGTCTTGGAGCCAAAATAAGTTGACTCATGTCCCGGAGAACCTGCTCCGCTTGTGGCAATCTGCGTGGCTGGATCAGAGTTTAAAACCTTTTGAAGATTTAAAACCTCTGTTCCTGTGCTTCCCAGCTTGAGAAGTTTTGTAAATGTATAGCCAGTTGCAGATGAACCACTGCTAGAAGAGGAACCGCCGGTTAGAGCTGACTGGACATTGCTGATTGTTGCTGAATCAGCGCCAAATGATCGAAGCAACGAAATGATTGCATCAACCTGTGTCTGAGTTAAAGAGGCGGCGCCAGCAACCATTGGGGTCAATGCCACAGCTCCGGATAACCAGACTGCTGTTGTCAAACCAACTATAACTGAAGTTGTTTTGCTAATTTTACTCATAATTTATTTTACTTTTAATTTTGCGCAGGGGGTTAATTTGGTTTCGACTAAACCAAGCCCTCGCGCAATTTACTTACTTACTAATAATGCTTCTGGAATGTGTTGTTAAATTGATAATAATTTGATTTTGTTTTTCTGATAATCAGTAATCGGGAATCGGGAATCAATATTCAATTTTTAAAGTTCTTACTTTGCGCGAAAATATCAACAAAAACCCAGCCAATCTTTTCTGTATCAATAAATATTATAAGATAATCCGCAAATTTAAGAAAAGATTTTTGTGGATAACTGGGATTCTGTAAATACATTAATAAGCATACCTTTTTAAGCCTAGTAAAGTCAAGTGGTAAAAATTAAATGTCTTCGCTTTTTTTAAAATAATAATATTTACGCCATCTTTTTTCTCCTTCTGCCTTTATTTTATTGGTTTTAACCAAAAAAATAAGGTCTCTTTGAATGGTTTTTTCGCTTATTCCCAGAAAGCTGGGGGTAATTTCACTTATTGTCTTTGGCCCTTGAGTTTTTAAAATTTCTAGTATTTTATTTCTTCTTTCAACGGCCTTATTATTTTGTCCTATAGAATAGTTATTTTCTTGTCCGATAGAAATTTTATTATTTATGGTTTTATCTGCCTTAAAATCTTTTTTATTTGAGGATTTATTTAACGCAGAAAATTCTGGTAAAAATTTAATATCTGAAATAATTGTTTCTCTTTCCCCTTGAACAAAAAGTTTTAGATTATTATATTCCTTATTCAATATCTCAAAATTTTTATAAAAAAGAGAGTCTCCATTGGACATCATCCCTAAAATATTTATTATTTGAGATAAATATGATAAGCCTTCGTTTAATTTTTTATTTTTGTCCTTTATGTCTATATCGGACAATAATAAAGAAAAAATATCGTATATTTTTAAAGCTTTATTTCTTAATATCCATTTTAAAGGTTCTCTATCAGACAAAAGGTCAGTCACCCTATAAAGGGCATTTGTTAATTTCTGCAATCTGTCTGATATTACCTGTCTCAAGTCCATTACCAATATTATAAGAGACAAAAAATAAAAGACAAGTTCTTAATTAACAGATAGCAATTAAGAAGCAATTATTAAAAATCAATAAAAAGTGTTTTAGGTATCTCCCCTCTCCCCTCCCCTCAAAAAATTTTAAAATAATTTTTATTTGGTATATAATAAAATTGATGGCAAGAAAAAAAAATAAAAAGAGGGAGAAGGAAAAAGAGGAATATAATCATAAAGAAAAGAAAAAATGGTATGAGGGTTTAACAGAGGAGACAAAACATTCTATCTTGGCAGTCATCTTTTTTGTTTTGGGATTGCTTTTCTCCTTTGCTTATTTTAAAAGAGCAGGCATTGCTGGAAACATTGCCTATCGGGTTCTTGAATGGCTTTTTGGCACCGGGTTCTTTCTTGTACCAACAATGTTTTTTATTGGCACAATCTCTCTTATCACCTCCCTGAGACCAAATTTTTTGAGGCATACAATCATAGGCGGTATCCTTTTTTTGATAAGCAGTCTGGGACTGGCCGACATCATCTTTGGAGAAAAAACCGGAGGCTATCTGGGCTATTTAGTCTCTTTACCTCTAATTAAACTTTTTGATTTCTGGATAAGTCTCGTCATTCTCTCTGCCCTATGCATCATCTCCTTTCTCATAATTTTTAACAGGCCAATAAAATTAAAATTAAAAAAGAAAGAAGAAACAAAAACAGAGGAGACAAAAATTTTTGAACCGACAGTAAAGACTCCTGCTGTTGAAACCGAAAAAGAAGAAAAAGGGGAGACGCCAGTAAAAAAAGAGGAAAAAGAAAAATCTCCCAAAGACGAAGAAGAGAAAGAATTTGGCTTTTCCTTTGGCTTTGGTAAAAAGAAAAAAGCAGGAGAAAGAGAAACCAAGACAATCCCCACTCAATTTGTTCCTCCGCCGCTTGAGCTTTTAGAAGGAGACAGGGGTAAGCCATCAAGCGGAGATATCAAGGCCAATGCCAATATCATCAAGCGCACCCTCCAAAATTTTGGCATTGAGGTGGAGATGGACGAAATAAATATTGGTCCATCTGTAACCCAATACACCTTTAAGCCGGCTGAGGGAATAAAGCTCTCCCGCATCACCGCCCTACAAAATGATCTCTCTTTGGCATTAGCTGCCTATCCATTGCGCATTGAGGCGCCTATCCCGGGTAAATCTTTGGTGGGTATTGAAATTCCCAACAGCAACAAAACCATCATCGGCCTGTCATCCCTTTTCTCTGAAGAACAATACCAAAAATCTCCTCATCCCCTTCTCATTGCCATGGGTAGAGACGTCACAGGCAGGGCTGTCTTTGCAAACATAGCCAAAATGCCCCATCTTCTCGTTGCCGGCGCCACTGGCTCTGGCAAATCAATTTTTATCCACTGCATAGTGATGAGTCTTTTATATCACAATTCGCCGGAATCATTGCGCTTTATAATGATTGACCCAAAGAGAGTTGAGCTAACGGTTTATAACAAAATTCCCCATCTTTTAACCCCGGTGATAACAGAACCGAAAAAGGCCATTTTAGCTTTAAAGTGGGCATGCAAGGAAATGGAAAGACGTTATGATATTTTGCTCAAGGCAGGGGCTAGAGACATCCTGTCTTATCATGAAAAACACGGCAGCTATAATTCTATGCCCTATCTTATAATAATCATTGATGAATTGGCTGATATGATGGCCACATATCCGCGCGAGATGGAGGCCTCAATTGTAAGACTGGCGCAGATGTCTCGGGCAGTGGGGATTCATCTTATAGTCTCCACCCAGAGACCATCGGTTGAGGTCATCACTGGTCTAATTAAGGCAAACATCACCTCAAGAGTGGCCCTACAGGTTGCCTCTCAAATTGATTCGCGCACAATTTTGGATATGGCTGGCGCAGAAAAACTTTTGGGAAGCGGAGACATGCTCTATCTGGCAGGAGACACGTCAAAACCAAGACGTTTGCAGGGCCCGATGATTTCTGAAAAGGAGATAAAGCAGGTTGTCAAATATATTGCCGATCAATATAAAAATGTTGATTTTGATGATTTAAGCGAAGAAAAACCAGATCTCTCGGCAAAAGAAATGGAAAAAGATATTGAGGAGAAAAAAGAATCCCAGATAAAGCCCTTATTTGATATAGATAACATAGAGGATAAAGAGGACGATGATGAGCTTTACGAAGAGGCAAAAAATTTAGTGATAAAAACAGGCAAGGCCTCTTCCTCTTATCTCCAAAGAAGATTTAAAATAGGATATGCCCGAGCAGCGCGACTCATTGATATGCTGGAGGAAAGAGGAGTGGTGGGTCCTGGAGAGGGAGCAAAACCAAGAGAGGTATTAATAAAAGGGTCAGAGAGTGATTACATAGAATCAGAAGACATCAACGAAGATATTGAGACAAAAGATAATGATATAGACACCTCGGAAGAAGGCAATAAGGAATAATATTTATGGCAATGATAGCAGAAAGCTTCTTAAATTCAAAAATAATTATTCTCTCTTTTATAATTTTCATCTTTATCGCCTATGGTCTTTATGAGGCAAAATCATTTTTAACCGGTCCCAAAATAGACCTCAAAAAGCCAGCCATTATGACGGTAGATAATTCGGATTTTGAGATAGATGGCAGAGCCCAAAACATCTCCCTTTTGTATTTAGACGGAAGGCAAATTTTTACAGATCCAGAGGGAAATTTTAAAGAAAATATTTTACTGGCAAGGGGTATAAATATAATTGAGGTTAGGGCCAAAGATAAATTTAACAGAGAGATAAAAAAAACCTTAAGTGTGGTATTAAAATAAATAAATGTTAAAATAAATATATGCCAAAGCAAAAAGACAAAAAAGATAATCTAAGAGATTATAAGGGGGTGGAAACCGCCATTGAGGATATCAAGGCTAAATATGGAGAGGGTTCAATAATGAAGCTCGGCGAGGCGGCCAAAGTTGATGTTGACGCAATACCCACTGGCTCTTTAAGCCTAGATATTGCCTTGGGAGTTGGTGGTGTACCCAGAGGAAGGATAATAGAAATTTTTGGTCCGGAATCATCGGGTAAGACAACCCTGGCGCTCCATATTGTTGCCGAATCGCAAAAAAGAGGCGGGGTCTGCGCCTTTGTGGATGCGGAACACGCGCTTGATCCTGATTATGCAAAAAAACTTGGTGTTAAAATAGACGATCTTTTAATCTCTCAACCAGATACAGGAGAACAGGCGCTGGAGATCACAGAAAGTTTGGTGCGCTCCGGAGGAATAGATGTGGTGGTGATTGATTCTGTTGCCGCGCTCACACCCAAGGCAGAGATAGAGGGAGAGATGGGCGCCCAGCATGTGGGACTCCAGGCCAGATTAATGTCTCAGGCTCTAAGAAAATTAACCGCCATTACCTCAAAATCAAAGACAGTTGTCATCTTTATAAATCAAATAAGAATGCAGATTGGCGTGATGTTTGGGAACCCAGAGACCACTCCCGGCGGCAAGGCTCTAAAATTTTATTCCTCAGTGAGAATTGAGGTAAGAAGGACTGCCCAGATTAAAAAGGGAGAGGATGTCATTGGCAGTAGAATCCGCGCCAAGGTGGTAAAAAATAAAGTTGCTCCGCCATTTAAAACAGCGGAATTTGACATCATCTATAATGAGGGGATATCTTATACCGGCGAGATCTTAAATCTTGGAGAAAAATACGGCATCGTCAAAAAATCCGGCTCCTCTTATTCTTACGAAAAGACATCTCTGGGAAGGGGTTATGATGCTGCCCGCCAATTTCTTAAAGACAATCCAAAAATCACCCAAGAGATAGCGGGTAAGATAAAAGAGGTAATAAAAGATTAAATCTTATTGGGCCTTAAGAGTATAAAAATCTCTCTTTTTAAAAACCTCTTCTAAAAGAAGATAGATTGAGGCCAACAGCATTAAGACAATCAATTTTGAAGACAAATCAGCGCAACTAAAGTTCCTTACAAAAAAAGATGTCAAATCTATTGGCGAATGGCTGGATTTTAAGGCGTTTTTAAAAATACTTATAAAAGATATATAATAACCAGCCAATGTGGTTGAAATCAAAAAAATACCCGTCTTTATGGAAACGGGACTATTTATTTTTTTGAGAAACCAAAGCAGGTAAATTTTTCTCATTATCCTCTTTTTCAATATTAAATTTTGGTTACTATAGTTTTTTTGATGCATAAAAAAAATTACTAATAATAAAAATTTATTGGAATAGTCAAAATTGATAGTTATTGCCGCCCAAAAGATATTTAAGCATCTTCTTTGCCCTATACAGCCTCATCTTAAAGGCCAAAAGAGAAATCCCCTCCTCTCTGGCGATCTCCTTTTGCGGCCTGTCCTCAAAATAATATTTTCTTATGGCGTCTTGAAGGTGTTTGGGCATCTTTGACATTGCCTCTTTTAAAATTAATTGCATGTCTATATCTCTATCAAAATCACTATTGATCTTATCCGGTATCGCCTCATATAACTGCGGGTCTAAATCCTTAAAATTTTCTTTTATCTTTTTCTGTTTTTTAAAGTGAGATAAAGAGGTGTTAATTAAAATCTTGTATGCCCAACTTTTAAAACTCCCCCTATCTATGTTTTGAAACTTATGAGCATTGATATAAATCTTTGTAAACACCTCCTGGACAATATCCTCTGCCTCTTCTTTTTGATTGACTATACGATTGGCTGTTCTCAAAAAACTATCCTGATATTTATCAACAATCTTTTCAAAAAAAGAGGGGTTTTTAAGAGATAAGGTTAAAATTTCCTCATCTTTTATTTTGATATCGCCCATATCTTAAGGGCTAAAGCCCATAATTAATTTTAAATCTTCTTTAAAAAAATACAATTAAACCCTTCGGCCTTGCATATTTTATAACAATTAATCTTTGACTTTAGTTTCAAAAATGTATAATATATTTACGAAATGTTAAATTACAATGATTTAAAACCGGGAACATATTTTATCTTTGAGGGACAGCCCTATGTTGTTCTGGAATTTAATTTTTTAAGAATGCAACAGAGAAAGCCGGTTGTCCAGACAAAGATAAAAAACCTCATTACCGGCAAGACAATAGAAAAAAACTTCCAGCCAAGCGATAAATTTGAGGAGGCAGAAATAGAGACAAAACCTGTAAAATATCTTTATAGCCACAGGGGCGAGTTTTGGTTTTGTAATCCTGACGACCCCAAAGAGAGGTTTAAGATAGACGCAAATTTAGTAGAGAATGCAGCTCAGTTTATGAAGGCGAATTCTCTTGTTGATACAATTTTATTTGATGGAAAGATAATCGGCGTAAAATTGCCGGTAAAAGTAGACCTAAGGGTTATAGAGGCTCCTCCTGCCATAAAAGGAAATACGGCCCAGGGCGGCACCAAACAGGTGAAACTGGAGACAGGTGCCTTCATCAACGCTCCCCTTTTTGTAAACGAGGGAGACGTCATAAGGGTAAACACGGAGACCGGAGAGTATGTAGAGAGAGTCTAAGGGCTCGTAGTTCAACGGCAGAACACGGCAATCGCAATGCCGAAATAGGAGTTCAATTCTCCTCGAGTCCACCTCATTGAATTAGCCGCCTCGCTCGGGGCTTTGCCCCTCGCTTCGGCGACAAATCGTATAGTATATGGTGTTATTTGCCGGGAAAGACAGAATTTATTTTTGTTTTTTTAAATATTTTTGTATAATTTTAAAAATATGAAAGAGTTACAAGATAAAATAAAGAAATTTTGTAAAGAACATAATTTAGAGTCACCGGTAGAACATAGAATTTTAGATACAATGTCCGAACTTGGTGAAGTCGCCAAAGAAATCCTAAAAATGAGTGATTATGGGAGAAAACCTCTAAAATATAGAGAGGAAATAAAATCCGAACTTGGCGACCTGTTATATTCAACAATTACAATTGCTAATTCGTTTGATATTGATTTAGAAGAGGCCTTAAACATGGTTCTTGAAAAATATAAGAGAAGATTGCATAAGGGTTCTGCCGGCTCCGAAAATGATTAACAGGGTGGCTCGCAACTTTCTTTTAGTTACGGATTTAGTGGGCTTTGCCAAAGAGCTGAGCGAGAATTTTTTCTCTCGCTTCTTCCTGGAGGAGTTCGATGCCTTCACGCTCTAGTCGGTTTCTTTTTCGGGACTCGAGTTTTTGTGATTCTGGAAACACTTTCAGAATCATTTCTTCATTATCATCTGCCGCAATTCTGTTTATGGAGATTTTTCCACAGCCGGTACATTCATAGATTAACATTAACTCACCTTGCCGGAGTCTGCCGTACTTGTCTACCCCCTCATGTTTAAATGTCAATCCAATCGGCTTCATCCCCGCCTGACACTTAGACTTTCTATCGCCAGGTTTCTCTAAATCAACGTGTTTAGACCATAAACAGAATGGACAATGATTTCGATGCTCTGTCCCCATAAATTCTGTAAAAGGAACCCACTGACCGCAGTTACGGCACCTAAAACCCTTTTCTTTTTCTTGTTTTTTATGCATATTGCCTGCCATTGTTTTATGTATTAATATATTAATATAAATTTTATGAAAATCATAATCTGCGGGAGCATGGCCTTTGCAAAAGAGATGCTTGAAATCAAAAGAGAGTTAGAGAAAAATGGGCACAAGATCATCATCCCCATAAACACAGAAAAATATACTAAAAAGGTATCATCTCGCGAAAATAAAAAAGAAAAAATTCAACTTGATGTCATTCGCGATTATTTTAAAAAGATTAAAAAAGCCGACGCAATCCTTCTTATAAACAAAGACAAAAATGGTATTAAAAATTATATTGGCGGAAATGGTCTTATTGAGATGGCATTTGCCTACATATTAAACAAAAAGATATTTTTGCTTAATCCCATTCCCAAAATAAGCTATGCTGATGAAATTGAGGCTGTAAAACCAATCATCATCAACGGCAATCTAGAATCTATTGATCATAAAAATAGAATAAATAGATGATTGACAAAAACCTTGTTTAAATATAATATCCATTTGGATTGACCATTGATTAAAAGGAGGAAAAAATGCCCACCTGGCTGGAGATAATTCGCCTGGAAATTGAAAATATGAATATGAACGAGATATTAGAACCCAACACAGAGGTAGGAAACACGGAACGTGTTATCGGGGTTCTAAAAGATAATGATTTAAAAAAAATATATACGCTGGCAATGCAATGGGATAGACTGGCTATAGAAAATATTGTCACCGCCAGATATTCCGGCGATGATGACAGAAATTCCTTGATGGTAAAATCAAATGAGCTCCATAAGAAATCGGAGCTATTGATAGAAATTTTTTGGACATCCCTCAAAGATGTCTTTAATCTATGGGGCGCAGAAGAAGTGCTGGGAATAAGAAAGGGATGGAAGGTGGTCTTATTTAAACCAGTACCTCCACCCATTGCGGCATTTTTTAACCAAATTTTTGGTCAATAATAAAAACAAAGGCCCAACATAAGTTGTTGGGCTCTTCTTTTTCTAGTGGCTCACAAAAGGCAAAAGAGCCATGATGCGCGCGTTTTTAATAGCTCTGGTGAGCTTTCTCTGGTGCCGAGCGCATAGGCCAGTTTTTTTTCGAGGCAAAACCCGGGCATGAGAATCTAAAAATTTCTTTAGGGTCTCAACCTCTTTATAATCTATCTCCTTTATATTACTTGTGCAAAAATAACACTGCTGCATAAACTACTAAAATGGTATTTCCTCTGGATTGATATCCTCTTCTGGATATTGTATCGTCTCTATCTCCTCTGTCTTTGGTTGCGCCATGGCAGAATCGGTGTCGGCCGTGGCATTTCTTTTGGGTCCAAACTGTATTCTCTCTGCCACAATTTCGGTGCGGCTTCTTTTTGTACCATCTTGCGCCTCCCAACTGCGCGTCTGCAAATGACCTTCTACCAAAACAGAGGAACCCTTTTTAAGATACTGGGCAACTGTATCAGCCTGCTTGCCAAAAACCACGATATTGTGAAATTGGGTATCCTCCTGTCTCTCTCCCTGCTGATTTTTCCAGACTCTGTTGGTGGCAACTCCAAAAGAGACAACCGATGAGCCAGAGGGCAAAGAACGCAATTCCGGATCTCTTGTCAAATTACCAATAATAAAAACCTTGTTTAAATTCATAATATAATTTAATTACCTAATAATTCGTCAATTTTTTTATCTATTTCCTCTATCTTTGTCTCTTCTTTTAAAGACGGCTTTTCCTCTTTGCCCTTAGAAGAAAATTTTACCTTCTCTGTCTTGGCAACCGGTGTTTTTTCTTTTTTGGATTTTGTTATCAAAAAACGAATTATCTCCAGAGACTCTGCAGGTGAATTATTTAAAGACCTTTTTAAATCATCTATTTTGTCAGAAGATATGGTAAACTTTAGCCACCCCCAAAATGCATTTTTTTGTTTTTTGACAGGATATGCCAATTTAATCATCTTGGGTCTGGTCTCTGAGGTTATAATACCCTTTAAATCTTCTATCTTTTTGCGTAATATCAAAAGTCTTCCGTCTAGATCTTCTTCGGGTATAAGAGGGCTTAAAAGGTAACCAATCTCGTATAATTGGGGGTCTCTTTCCATAATGCTATCCTAGCAAAAAAATGGAATTTAGGCAAGGAGCATGTTAAAATAGAAATAAATATGATAGATGAGAAAATTTTTAAAGAATATGACATCAGAGGTATATACCCAAAAGAGATAGACGAAAAAAATCTCTATTTAATCAGCCGGGCCTTTGTTTTTTTCTTAAAAAGAGAAAGTAAAAATGACAAAGAGCTAAAGATTGTCATCGGGAGAGATAAAAGAAAGAGTTCTCAAAAATTAATCAAGGCGGCGATAGAAGGGCTTTTGAGTCTTAGGGTAAAAATCATTAATATAGATACTGTCTCCACGCCAGAATTTAATTTTGCCGTCTCGTTTTTAAAGGCAGATGGCGGCATGATGATAACCGCCTCTCACAATCCCCTAAATTATAACGGCGTTAAACTCGTAAGGAGAAACTCCATACCCGTTGGTGGCGATGATCTACAAAAAATCTATAAAATCGCGATAAAAATAAAAGAGGCAAAAACAGACAAAAGGAGAAAAAATATATTAATCCAAAATTTTGATATAAAAAAAGAATACATCAAGGCCATATTAAAAGATGAAAAAGCCCCCCTGCCCAAGATAAAGGCAAGATATGACTATGACCAAGATAGAGTTTTTGTAAAAGACGAAGATGGCAAAGAAATACGACCGGATATTTTGGGCGGCATACTGGCAATGGCAATTGGCAAAAAAAAGGATATTGTCATTTATGATTTGCGCTGTAGTAAAGCCATTCCGGAAAACTTAAAAAACAAAGGGATAGTCGCCATCCCCTCTCGAGTCGGTCATTATAATATAAAAAAGAAGATGAGAGAGCGCGGGGCGATATTTGGGTTGGAAATAACCGGGCATTATTATTTTAAAAAATTTAATTATTGCGAGGCGCCACTTTATGCCTTAAAGATTTTAGAGGATTATAAAAAGGAGACTGGAAAAAATCTATCTGAATTGGCAATACCATTTAATAAATATTTCCATTCCGGGATAATAAACTTACGAATTACTGATAACGGATCACGAATTACGAAAATTGTTGAAAAACTTATCGAAAAATATCGCAATGGCGCGCAAAACAATTTGGACGGCTTAACCGTGGAATTCTCCAATTGGTGGTTTAATGTAAGAAAATCAAACACCGAACCTCTTTTAAGACTGGTGATTGAGGCGAAAAGAGAGGATTTATTAGAGGAAAAGAAAAAGGAGATATTAAATTTTATAAAATCAGATTTTAAAAAATCTTAGGGCGTTTTGAGTGGTTAAACGAGCCGTCTCCTCAAATGTTAGACCTCTTATCTCAGAAATTTTTCTAACCACCTCTTTGACATAATTGGGTTGATTTCTTTTTCCTCTATAGGGTATGGGGGCAACAAACGGCGCGTCGGTCTCAACCATCATCTTGTCTATTGGAGATTTTTTTATTACCTCATCGTAATCTCTTGCAAATGTTATCACTCCGGCAAAAGAAATTGTAAAACCCAAATCAAAATATCTTTGTGCCTCTTTTAAAGTACCGGAGAAAAAATGGATATTGCCCCTTAACTTTGGGTTTTGGATCTTAAATCTTGAGATGATCTCTAGCATATCCTCATGAGCATCTCTACAATGTATCATCAATGATCTATCTAATTTTAGCGCCAACTCAATTTGTCTTTCAAAAATATTTTTTTGCCTGTCTTGGTTTTTAGATTCCCTTTCTACAACCCCTCTAGCATAATAATAGTCAAGTCCGCACTCTCCTATTGCCACCACCTTTGGTTCTTTTATCAGCTCCTCAAGTTTTATAAAGTCAAAATCATCGGCTTCGTCAGGATGAAAACCCACAGAGGCATATACGCCCTCCTTATATTTTTGGGCAATTTCTAGAGCCAAAATAGAGGTCCTTAAATCAACCCCAACAATAATTGTCCAGATTCCCTCATCTAAATTTTTCTTTATGATTTCGTCTCTGTCATCATCAAACTCAGGAAAGTTTAAGTGTGAATGAATATCAAAAAAATTTGGCGTCATCTCATTCTCTTTCTTTTATCAAAATCATCTAAAATTTCCACAAGGGCAGTGGCAATGGGGACAGAAGAGATTAAACCGATAAAACCACCCAAGTTCCACCCAATGACCAAAGCCAAAATACTCATCACAGGATGTATCCCCACGATCCTTCTTACAACCAAAGGATAAATTAAATGATTTTCAAATTGCTGGATAATCACATAAAGAACAGCGACCTTTATGGCCAAAAAGGGACTCTGGGTAAACGCCACGATAATGGGCGGGATAGAAGACAAAATAGGACCGAAGACAGGAATTAATTCAAAGACGGCAGCGAGTATGGCAAAACTTAGGGCATAATTTATGTTTAAGATGGTTAAACCTAAAAAAGTGAGAACGCCAACAATGGCACCAAGTAAAATCTGACCCTGCATCCAATAACCTATTTTTCTCCTCACCCTCAGCCACAGATCAATAATATATTCTTCGTATTTTAACGGCGTGATGATTCTTAAGAAATTTTCAATTCCTCTTTCCTGAACAGAGAGATAGAAAGATAAAACTATGACTAAAATAAAAGAAAAGGCACCGCCTAAAAGATTACTCGTTGTGTTAAAAAATCCGCCTGTAAAATTTTCTACATAAGAAGAAATATTTAAAGAAAAACTTTGAAAAACCCTGGATAGAGATACTGGCAAAAACGCAAAAAATTCTCTTAAGATATTCGCCTGTTGCTGTTCCGGCTTTTTTAAAAAATTGATAACTCCCGAGGAAAAAGAAGAAAATTCAGAAAAGAGATTAGGAATAATTGCATAAAAAAGCGAAAGCAAAATCAAAAGGCTTAAAAGATATACAAAGATTACACCTGCCACTCTGGGAACCTTTCTCTTTTGAAACCATGCTGCCGCAGGCTCAACAGCCGAGGCTATGATGATAGAAAGAAAGACAACTCCCAATATATCTTTTATGGCATAAAGAAAAATGACTAATAAAACAATTAATATTGCCCTAATTATTGTGCCGGTGCTTATTTTAACCACGATATTTTCCCTATTCATAGATAATTATCATCAAAAACTATTTAAGATCCGTTTTATTGAATTTATATTTTTTCTCTGCGGTCCGATGATAGATAGATTTAACTTTTCATCAGAGACGATATCTCTTCCTATTTTTAGGATATCATTATTACTAGTTTTTTCAATCTTCTTCATCAACTCTTCCGGCTGCATTATTTTTTTGTAAAAAAGTTCCTGACCAGCGATGAAAAAGGCAATTTCATCTGAGGTCTCCAGCCTCAAAGACATCTGTCCACGGAGATAACTTTTTGCCAAATCCAAATCTTTTTTATCAACACCCTTATTTTTAAAATCAGATAAAATTACCCTAATTTTCTCTAATACATCTATAATTTTATCATGTGGAATGCCTGCGGCTATGCCCAGATAACCGCAATCTGTAAAATAATCTGCCCAGCTATAAACATAGTAAGCCAAACCAAGTTTTTCTCTTATCTCCATAAAAAGACGAGAGGAGGTATTGCCGCCTAAAATAACAGAAAAAAGATTAAGGCCGTATCTTCTCTCGTCAAACATATCATAACCTCTTAAACCAATTGCCAAATGTGTCTGATCTGACTCCTTAAAGACGATCTTTGACTTTGGTTTATTTTGGGAATCTTTTGTCTTGATAGGTTTTTTAATCTTTCCTCTTTTGACCTTGATAAAAGATTTTTCTATCTTTTTAAAGGCGGATTTTTCATCTATATTCCCCGACACGACCACAATCATATTATGGCCAAGATAATTTTTCTCCCTATATCTAATGATGTCGTCTCGGGTTATCTTTTTAACGCTCTCTTTAGAGCCGGCGATATCCCAGCCAACAGGCTGATCGCCATATAAAACATTTTCTAAAATTTCTGTTACGCGCCTTCGCGGGTCGTCCTCGTACATACTGATTTCCTGTAAAATAACTCCCCTCTCTTTTTCTATCTCCTCTTTTTTAAACAGAGGCTCTAAGAGTATATCCGAGACAATGTCTAAGCCAATATCAAAATCTTTTGACGATGTCTTTACCCAGAAACCAGTTTCCTCTTTAGAGGTAAAGGCATTGTGCGCCGCTCCGATTCTGTCTAATTCTCGATGGATGTCTCCCGGTTCAGGACGACCTTTTGTTCCCTTAAAAAACATATGTTCCAAAAAATGGGAGATGCCATTTATCTTTTTATCTTCATGACGAGAGCCAACACCCACCAAAACCAATGTGGTGACGGTTTCCGTATTCTCCATCGGGGAGACAATAACCCTTACGCCGTTTGATAATGTTTTTTTATAGAATCTAATCATAGATGATAATCTATTAAAATTTTTTATTTTAATCCCAATCTCTCTTTAAAAATCTTCAAAAGGTTTTTTACCTCTACCCTCTCTTGATTGGCGGTATCTCTTTCTCTAATGGTCACAGTATCATCTTCCAAAGTCTTAAAATCAATGGTTATGCAATAGGGAGTGCCAATCTCATCTTGAGAATAATAACGCTTACCGATATTTCCCCTATCATCAAACTCCACATCGTAAAATTCCTCTCTTAAAATTTTATAAATCTCTTTTGCCTTCTTTACCAACCCTTCTTTATTCCTCAAAAGAGGAAAGACAGCAATCTTTACCGGAGCAATCTCCGGTTTTAAAGACAAAATTATCCTATCATCTTCTTCTTTATAAGAGGAGAGTAAAACAGCAAGCATTGTTCTACCATGGCCAAAGGTCGGCTCCACCACATGGGGCACAATTATCTTTTTGCCGTCAGGCGAATTCTCGTCGTAATAATCTAATTTATGATTTTTTAAATCATAATCGGTTCTGTATGCTAAACCATAAAGTTCCTTTCTGCCAAAGGGATAATCAAACTCAAAATCAATGGTTCTCTTTGAATAATGGGCTCTTTCATCCTCCGGCACTTCTTTTTCAAAAACATAATTTTTATCAATTCCCACTCTCTCTATCCATCTCCAAATCTCCTTTCTCCACATCTCAAAATATTTCTCCCACTCATTTGGCCTCACAAAATATTCCAGTTCCATCAAATCAAATTCTCTCACCCTAAAGAGAAAATCGCGTGGCGAAATTTCATTTCTATAGGCCCTGCCGATCTGAGCTATACCAAAGGGCAATTTGGGATGCATGGTATCAACTATATTTTTAAAATTAACAAACATTCCCTGAGCAATCTCGCCTCTTAGATAGGCCAAGTTTGATCTTCCCTCAACACTGCCCAATGCCACCGGCAAAAGAAGATTAAAAACTTTTTCTTCATCTAACTCCCCTCCGCAATCAGGACACTTTTTTTTATCCTCTAATTGATCGGCGCGAAAACGATGATGACATTTTTTACACTCAACCAAAGGATCTGCAAAACCATCTAGATGGCCGCTTGCCCTCCAGACAGCCTCGGGCATCAAGGTGGGAGTGGTAACAGAAAGCATATCCTCTCTCTCTCTGACAAAATGCCTCCACCATAATTCTTTTATATTATAGGCCATCTGAGATCCGTAATGGCCGTAATCCCAAGTGCCTGCCAACCCTCCGTAAATTTCTGAACCCGGAAAAACAAATCCCCTTCTTTTGCAAAGAGAGATTATCTTGTCCATATTAGATTGTTCTTTTTTTTCTATCATTTTTATCTAATCACCGCACCCTCAGCCCATTTAAAACCGGGGTCGTTATTTAATCTAGTATCTACCGAATTAATTGATGTTGTCAAATAATCTTTTATAAAATCGTTAAAGGCGCTGACGCTACCTTCGTTTACCAAAACAGGAGAGGTCTTTTCCTGGTTGGCACTGGGGGTAAAACCTATTTGAAAATAGACTTCTCTAACAGGAGAGACAATTCCTGTACCAGATGGTAATTTATCTATAGTCCAGATAACCAAACTGTCTTTCTGGCTAAAGGTGATATTTTCCGAAGACGGCGAAATATTATTTATCCAGCGGATATAGGGAGGAAGATAGGCACTTACCTTCACATCTTTAAGATCGCTGGAATTTCCCGAAAGACTCCACTTTATAGTATATGTCGTCTCACTGCCAACCTTTGGCGGAAGAAGCCCCGTATTTTTAAAAGGTCCTGAGCGGTACAGAGCCAAAGATTCCGCCTTGAGATCAGAGGCAATGATTATATCTTTTTCAACTTCGGTAGAGGGATTTATATTTTGCCCCTCTCCACCGGCAATACTCCCAGAAATCTTTGCCTTTAACTTTATAGAAAAATCTTTATCAGACGAAGATAAAATTGGCAAATTATCTTTTATCTTAAAACTAAATTGGGTATTGTCTATCCCGTTTACCGGTATACTTATAAGCCTTTCGTTATTTGAAGAATCCCAAATAATCTTTTTCTCGGAATCTAGATAATTAGCGCCGGTTGCGGAAATTGAGCCCTCATCAATTATGGGGCTATCAAGGCTTACCTCTATCCGTGCGTTATTAACAGGAGATGGAAGGTTATTTTGCCAGCTCAATACCACCCTTACAAAATCACCAGCCCTTAAAATATTCTTTTGGACATCACTACCATTTATAGACACATTAAAACCAATCGGGTTTCTTTTGACAATCGCAGAGCCGAGACCATTGCCATAGGGAATGATATTACCATCTTCATCTAGGGCGCCGACTACGATATTAAAATTTTTTTCCTCTAAATCCTGCCCCTCTATAAAACCGTTAATCTCAATTGTTTTTTTCTCTAAAGAATTAAAATCTCCCAAAAACCATGTGTCCTGGCCAGAAGATGGTTTTATATTAGAATTTTTGAATTGAAAGCCTGGAGGATATATAACTTTTGCATAGACATCTTTAATTGTTGACTGGGAGTTAGAGACAAAATCTAAATTAACATTTATTTCCTGGCGCGCGTTAAGCTCGCTCGGCATAAATACAGAGACACCCATGGCCGGCCTGATGATGCTAATTTCGTAATTAGCATCCTTGACAAGAATGGCGTTGGATTGGTAAAAACGATATTCCAGGGAGGCGGAAATTACTTTTTTTTCATCTTCTGAGCCCAAAAGAAAAATATCCATTTCTTTGTTTACAATCTCTTGAGCGGGAATGGTGCCCAGAGATATCCTTGTCCGAGTTAAGGGCTTGCCATCTTTTGAAAAAGCGCCTGAGGGAAAATTTAAAATCAAATCGGCAGTCTCAATGGCCGCCTGGTTTTTATTCTCCACAAAAATATTTAAAACAAAGGGAGCGCCCGCATCAATATAAGTCGGGCCATCTATGCTAAAATTTATCTTTTTGGGAGAGATAACATTTTGTCCCGAAAAGAAAAAATAAGCTGCCAATCCCCCGCAGGCAATGATAAACAAGATAACCGTTATCCAAATAATTTTTTTCTTACTTCCGCTCTTTTTTTGTTTTGTCATATATTCAATATTATCATTAACTTTTTCGCGCCAATAGCTAGGCGCATCTATCCTCTCTTTGGGGAGTTGAGTTCTCTCTTTTGTATCGTCAAGCACTTCCCCTTTTCTATAAAGCCTTTTCTTTAAATCCTCTAAACCGTCTTTTTGAAAATCGCCAGCCATAATTTAAATTATAACATACTTTCTTTGATGGCTCTATTAATTTCAACCAAAAGCTCTCTTTTGGTATTAGGGATATTGGAGAGATAACCTAATTCTTTTAAGATCCTCCCATAGGATCTCATCTCTTCATAAGAGGTATTTTGATCTGTTGGCAAATTATTTTTTAGAAAAAAATTTTTAACCTCTTGCCAAATAAAATCGTTTCTTTCTTCACCGCCAGCCATCTTTAATAAAAAGTTGGCAAACCGGGCAAAAGAATTTAATCCGTTTTTATTCCGCAAAAGTCCAATATTGTTTTTTATAATGATTGTATCTATAATCCTCCAATTTTCTCTACCGTAAATTAAAGAAAATTTATCATAAGAAAAAAGATCAAGCGATGGACGCAGTTTTGACTTTATATATCTCACCCCCTGAGCCATGGCCTTTATCATCCCAAATTTTTCCGTAAAAATATAATATAATCTGTCTGCCTCTCCCAGATCTTTTTTAAAAAGAATAATTCCCTCAGTCTGATACACCCGATAAGTCATAACTATTTAAAAAAAAAATTAATAAAAATAGCAAAAAGCTTATTAACTATTTTTAACCTCTATCTTAAATAAAAGATTATCTATTAAAACTTCCTGGCCGGAATTTGCCGCAAATTTTATTAATGTATTAGTAGATTTTTGTATCTCCTCTGTATATTTTTTTATCAACCTCTCCTCATCCATCTTACACTCAATAATTAAGTCCACCACCTCTTGCGGCAACAGCCCTTTTTCCTTTCTCAATTCCTGAATATTTCTAATTAATTCCCGCAAATTTCCCTCCTCCTTTAATTCCTCAGTGATATTGGTATCTATTTCAATGTCTTTTTTGTCATTATCAAAAACCCCTATTTCCTTTATATTGGTTTCCTCTTTAATTAAATCCTCATATTCTTTTTCAAATTTTTCCGGGAGAAAAACTTTTTTTAACGGCTGACGGATTTTAATGCCTGCCTCGGCCCTCTTTGCTAAAATTAATTCAACATATTTTCTCAAAGAAGACATCCTCTCTAAAATCTTTTCCTCTTCAACGGTTATACTTTCTATCTCGGGCCAATCTTCTAAATGTACACTCTCTCTTTTACCTTTTAAATCTTTATATATTCTCTCAGCCAAAAAGGGAATAAAGGGCGCAATGACTTTAGAAAACTTTAAAAGAATATTCCTCAAGACCAGCTCAGCCATCTTAGAATCTTCTGTTTTATCCTTAAATCTCTCCCGCGATCTTCTTAAATACCAATTGGATAAATCGTCTATAAAATCTTTAATAGATTTTGTGGCGTCGTCTAATCTGTAAGTGTCTAAGGCATCTGTAATCTCTTTTAATGTCTTTTTAAAAAGAGCGATAATCCATCTGTCTAAGATATTTTTAGATAAATTATAATCGGAATGATTAAAATCATCTTCGTCTTTCTGATACATCTTTAAAAAATTACAGACATTAAAGAATCTCATTATCACCTTCTGGTAAATTTCTTTTACCCCGTTTTCTGAAAAGTTTAAATTTTCTGCCCTGACAACCGGAGAATCAAGAAGATAAAATCTCAAAGAGTCGGCGCCGTATTTTTCTATTATCTCTATTGGATCTGGATAATTTTTTAATCTTTTGCTCATCTTCTGGCCGTTTTCTGCCAAGATGATGCCATTTGTTATCACATTTTTATAAGCCGTTTTGTCAAAAAGGGCGGTAGATAAAACCAAAAGAGTGTAAAACCATCCCCTTGTCTGATCAACACCCTCGGCAATAAATTCCGCTGGAAAACTTTTTTCAAATTCATCTTTGTTTTCGAAAGGATAATGAAACTGGCCATAAGGCATAGAGCCGGACTCAAACCAACAATCAAAGACCTCAGGAATTCTCTTCATCTTTCCGCCGCAAGAGCAGGTAAATTCAACCTCATCAATATAGGGTCTATGGAGATCAATCTGCGGATCAGGCAACTCCTCTGTAGAACCCAAAACTTTTATGTTTTTACAACTCTCACACCGCCAGACAGGCAATGGCGCGCCCCAGTATCTTGAACGGGAAATTGCCCAATCTTTTAGAGAGTCAAGCCATTTGCCAAACCGTCCCAACCTTAAATGCTCTGGAATCCAATTTATAGTCTTATTAATCTCAATCATTCTCTCTTTAATTTCTGTCACCTTAACAAACCAAGAGCTTGAGGCGTAATTTAAAAGAGGAGTATCGCATCGCCAGCAAAGAGGATAGGAGTGAGAGACAATTTCTGACAAAAACAACTTCTTTTTCTCCTTAAGCCAGTCAACAATTTTCTGATCTGTCTCTTTAGGATTACCCTTGGGTTTGACAAAAAGGCCGGCAAAATCTTTTACCTCCGGCTTAAATCGGCCATCGGTTGTCACATGCTGGATAAAGGGCAAACGCTCTCTTTTCCCCAATTCCATATCTTCCTCGCCAAAGGCCGGAGCAATATGAACAATACCCGTTCCCTCCTCTATTGTCACAAAATCTGCCGCATAAACCCGCCAGCCGCGCTCATAGTTTTCTAAATCTTTACTCTGATAATAATCAAAAAGCGGTTTATATTTTTTGCCAACAAGTTTTCTACCCTCAAAGGTATCTAAAATTTCCGCCACCGTCTCTTTGTTATTTTTCTTTTCTCTATCAATTGTCTCTTTAAAATTTTTATAATCTTTTTTAGAGAAAATATAAATTCCGTCATCAACACCGGTAAAATTTTTTACCTCCATCTTAACATATTCAATATCTTCTTTTACGGCCAAGGCAACATTTCCCGGAAGCGTCCAGGGGGTGGTGGTCCAGGCCAAAAGATATACTCCCGGCTCATCTTCAAGCTCAAACTTTACAGTGACAGAGATATCTTTTACCTCCTGATAATTTTGCGTCACCTCAAAATTGGAAAGGGTTGTCTCGCAACGGGGGCAGATATGCATTGATTTATAGCCCTCATAGATTAAACCCTTATCATAGAGAGTTTTAAAGACCCACCAGACAGACTCGGTATAAGTTTTATCCATTGTCTTGTAATCATTTTCCATATCCACCCAGCGGCCAATTCTGGGAATAATTTTTTTCCATTCGTCTGCGTATCTTAAGACACTCTCTTTTGCCTTTTTATTAAAATTTTCTATGCCAAAATTCTCAATATCTTTTTTTGTCTTAAAGCCCATCTCCTGCTCAATTAAATTTTCAATGGGTAGTCCATGACAATCCCAACCCCAACGACGGTAAACCACCTTCCCCCTCATTGTCTGATAGCGGGGAACAACATCTTTTATGACGCTGGCCAAAATATGACCATAATGGGGTAAACCAGTGGCAAAGGGCGGACCATCATAAAAAGAAAATAGATCTTTATCTTTATTTTTCTCTAAAGATTTCTCAAAAATTTTATTATCCTGCCAAAACTTTAAAACTTCTTCTTCTTTTTTAGAAAAATCAAACATATCTTTACATTTTTTGGGGTGTACTTATGCCCAATATATTAAGAGTATTTTGCAAAATTTTTTGCGTTATGGCAACCAAAGACAATAATTCTTTTTCTCTCTGAGAACCGATTATCCTTACATCTCTGTAAAAAAGAGAAAAGGCATAGGCGAGCTCATAGGCGTAATTTGTCAGCCTGTGCACCTGATAATCTCTTGCGGTATCACCAATAACCTCAGGGAATTGAACGAGCCTTAAAACAAGATTTCTTTCTTGGATATCTGGATTTTGAAGATTGTATTTGGGTCGAAAATTAAAAGTTGAAAATTTAGATTTAGAGATGATGCCATTCATTCTCGCGTTGGCATACTGGACATAAAAGACAGGGTTTTTTTCTGACCTCTCCTTGGCCAACTGCATATCAAATTCCATATGAGTGGAAATAGATTTTTCCAGACAAAACCACTTGGCCACATCCAAGCCAACCTCCTCTATCAAATCCTTAAGCCAGACGATGGTGCCGGCCCTCTTAGACATCTTTTTTATCTCGTCACCTTCTTTTAAGGTGACCAGCTGGCAGATTAAAATGTCCAAATCCCCTTTCCAAGAAAACATCTTTTTAACAGCCATCATTCTTTTAACATGGCCCTGATGGTCTGCACCCCAGATATTTATCACCTTATTAAAACCTCTTTTAAATTTATTGATGTGATATGCAATATCAGAGAGAAAATAGGTGATGTCTTTACTGGAACGGATTAAAACCCTGTCCTCGTCATCTCCATATTGAGTAGTCTTTAACCACAAGGCTCCGTCTTTTTCGTAAACAAGATTTTTTCTTTTTAAAAGATTTAAAGTCTTTAAAAACTCGTTTTTGGCCCTCAAATCTCTTTCTTCAGAAAACCATCTGTCAAATTTAATACCCAAGGTCTCGGTGATAAACTTCTCGTTTTCTTTCTGAATCTCTAAGGCCAAAAAATAGCCCGCCTCTGGCTCCGAAAGATCTTTTATGTTCTTTGAAAATTTTTTAATTTTTAATTTAAGATCATCTGTAAGATAAGATGTCCCCTTGCCCAACGCGGTTTTACCCAATTCCCTTATCTGGTTACTCTCTTTGGAATCATTGATAAAAAATTCCCGATAGACATTATAACCAAAGGTCTTTAAAACATTTGCCAGGGCATTGCCATAAAAAGCGTTTCTACCATGGCCGATATGAAGAGGGCCTAAGGGATTGGCAGAGATAAACTCCAACTGAATTTTTTCCTTCTTTTTTTTAAAGGGAGAAAGGGCGTTTTTTAAGCCGATTTTTAAAGCCCTTTCAGAAAGCCAAAAATTTATAAAACCCGGGCCGGCAACTTCTATCTTTTCAAAAAGATTATTTTTTGATTTTAAAAGATGTTCTTTTAACTCATTGGCAACCTCCATTGGATTCTTTTTTAATTCTTTTGCCAATATCATGGCCGCATTGGTTGAATAATCGCCAAATTTTTCTGATTTAAAGACATCAAAATCAGTTTCTCTAACCGCCTTTTTAATTTCATTTTTAATCAAATCTCTTAATGGCATATTATAAATTTAATATTTTCATCTTATCAAAAAAACACGATAATAAAAAGCCCCTGCCAAAAAGACAGGAGCATTAAAGGTTTTAACTAATAATCAGCGTTCCGTAAATCTTTTAAATCTTCAAAAAATGATGGCGTCCACTCCATACAGACATCAAACATCATTCTTGCCATCCGCCTAATCTCCCACTCGGCATTTTTGGCAAGACGAAGTTTAAACAAATGTCGCAGGGCGCGCGCATTGGCAAAAAAATAACAATTGGTTGCAAAAAATACAGGCATAATTTTTCTGGCGTCTTCTTTACTAGCGCCAAGGCTTATCTTCTTCTCAAAGATTTCCACCGCCCTTTTGGCAACCTCTTCATCTATTACCAAAAGCTTTTTTACTGTCTCCTCATCATCAATATAATCGTATGTACAATAAACAAAATTATTTCCGCCGGCAGAAACATAACGGGTGCTGCGATAAATCCAGCCAACTCCAATCTTATGCCTGGTCCACTGAGCCTGCAAAGATTTGGTAGTCCCGGTTACATTAAAGACAAACTCCACAGATTGAAAGGGTGTTGTATGATCCCACCTTATCAAATCTTTATTTAGACGAATATCATCCTGCATTGTCCCCTTTGACTCATGACTCTGTCTGGCAGTAAAACCTGGCAAAGTCTCGGGGGTGCAAAGATTTTTCCATTTATTGACAGGTTGTGTTATTGCCACGAGCTCAACAGATGGCTCAACAGCCCGAAAGAGCCCCTCGCGCAGATGTCTCCATCTATCAATCATCACTTTTTCCTCCTTTCTCTTTTGGCCGCTCTATCTTTTTCGTTATAATTCCTCTTCTTTTAAAAAGCTCCGATGCCATAATATTCTCCCTTTCCGGATAATCATCATAATATACATATTCCTGTATCCCTAAGTTGACCAAAACTTTAGCGCAGTCAAAACAGGGGGAGAGAGTACAGTAGACCTTTGTGTTTTTAAGACATACACCCTCTGAGGCAGCGTTTGCCACAGCATTCATCTCTGCATGAGCGCCCCGGCAAAGTCCTGATCCCGCAGGTAATCTATTGCCAAAAGCATCTTCTTTCTGACACCCTATCTCTTCGCAATGAGGTTCTTCTTTAGGAGGACCATTATAACCGGCAGTCAAAATACGGTTATCTCTAACAAAGACAACACCCACCTTAAAATATTTACACATAGAACGCCTGGAATAAAGATCGGCAATGGATAAAAATAGCTCGTCCCAGCCTATCCTTTGTTTAGACATTTTTAAACAACCTCCAGGTCTTTTCTACCAAAAAATACAATTAAAATCAAATAGCTAAAAATTTTATGGAAAATGGGAATGAGTTCTTACCCCTCTATTTCAATACCCATGCTCTTGGCTGTACCCTCAATTATCTTCTCTGCGGCCTCAATGCTATTGGCGTTTAAATCCTCCATCTTTCTTTGGGCAATCTCTCTTAATTTTGTGCGACTGATTTTTCCAACTTTGGATACCAGATTTTTCCCCGAACCCTTTTCCACCCCCGCGGCCTTACGTAAAAGATCAGAGGCAGGAGGAGTCTTTAATTTAAAATCAAAACTTCTATCCTCATAGATGGTAATCTCTGCGGGGATAATATCATCTCCTTTGTCTCTGGTGGCCTCGTTGAATCTATTTACAAACTCTCCGATATTGATTCCGTGAGGGCCCAGGGCAGTACCAACAGGCGGAGCAGGGGTTGCCTTGCCCGCCGGAATTTGTAATTTGACAATGGTTTTTATTTTTTTGCTCATAAATTAATTTATTAAATTAAATTTTTTTAACCTGTAAAAAGTCTAATTCCAGAGGCGTCTCTCTGCCGAACATAGAGACAAGTATCTTTATCTTACCCCGCTCCTCATCAACCTCGTTTACTCTACCCTCAAAATCCTTAAAGGGCCCGTCGGCAATGCGTACAATATCTCCAACATGAATATTAATTTTATACTTTGTCTCCTGATTACCCATTCGCGCAAAAAGAGATTCCACCTCCTCTTTTGCCAAAGGAACAGGAGTGGTGCCAGAGCCGACAAAGCCGGTGACCCGGGGAGTGTTTCTGACAATATACCAGGAATCATCGGTGACAATCATATCCACCAAAACATAACCGGGATATATTTTCTCCTCAACCTCCTTTCTCTTGCCGCCGATTATCTTAACATGCTTTTCTGTAGGCACAATGACATTAAAAATTTTATCTTCCATGCCCAAAGACTCTATTCTCTGTTTTAAATTTCTTGCCACCGCGTCCTCGTATCCGGCGTATGTATGAATGGCATACCAATTTCTGCCAGTTTGAATTTTTTGCTTGGTCATAATTTATAAAACAAATTTCTGTAATAAATATGCAAAAATGGCGTCAAAAAAACCCATAAAAAGAGAGACGGCCAAAGAGATTCCAATAACCAAAAGGGTAAAATTGATGGTCTGATTTCTGGTTGGCCATTTCACATATTTTAATTCAATCTTTGTCTCTTTAAGATAATTTATAAGCTTTGATAACATGATGCAAATATGCTAATTTAATGCTAATCTACAAATTGCTAATTATTAAATTCATGATGCAAATATGCTAATTTAATGCTAATCTACAAATTGCTAATTATTGCTAATTTTTGAATTCAATATCCGTTTGGACTTAATATATTTATCTCTAAAATTAACCAACAATCCCAATTTTAATCCAAGCGCCTCTAAATATCTTTTAACCTGATAATAATCTTCCCGTACCAACATCCTTTTTGCTTTTATCTCAAGGATAATCTTGTCATCTATTTCAAAATCAATCTTGTTTCTGTTTTTATATTCACCAATAAATGATTTTGGCAAAAGTTTTTCTCTTTCATATTTTATATTGTAATCTTTCAATAACTTTTCTATGAGATCGCCATATTGTTTTTCGTTGCAAAACCGGCCTAATTTGTTATGGACTTCAAATAATATTCCGTTAATCTTATAAGACAACTCAGGAAATATTAATTTTGAAAAATCATTATTCCCCATCATTCGCAATTAGCATTATTGGCATTACATTCGCATATTGGCATCATAATGTCTTTTTAAAAACCGCCCTTGCGGGCTGATAATTTTATGATACTCTTATATAAATTTTTGTCAATTATTTAATAAAAAAAATCCCGGCGCATAATGGCCGGGATCTTTATTTTTCCTTGGAGGAAGCGATCTCGTGGATATTTTCCACGTCCACGACTCTTTTATAAACCGACGAAATTTTTTCAGTGCCAAAAACATGTACTCTCTTACCCCTAAGTTCGGCCAGTCCTGCCAAACGAACCATGTCAGCGTCATTGCTGACAATGACAATGTCTGTAATTTCAGAAAACTGACAGAAGACCGAACCTATGAGATTAATCTGGGCGTCCACCATGTCTTTGTCTCTGTCAAAACCCTTGAGTTTTTGACAAAGAACAATTTGATACCCAAGATTATTTAAATCTTCAGGTAAAGAATAGACATAGTGATCCGGAACAAAAACAAAAGCAAACAACACCTCTCCCATCTTCTTAAGAAAATTGCGGAGCTCCTTTATGTCCAATACCATTCCTTTCTCTATCAAACTCCTGGCGATATTCTCGTAATCAATAAGGACTACAAGCCGCCCTTTTTTATGATTATTCATCTTATACCTCCGCTGAAGAAAAAGGGGCGCTCTTTTTAAAGAAGCGCCCCGGAGAGATTTACTCTGCCGGCTCAGCGCCGGCGGAAAGATCAGTGTTATTGGTCTCGCGAGGCTTAGTCTGCTGGGGTCGGCTCGCACCCTTAACGGTGCGAATCAGCTTCTCAGCGAACTGGGCAACCTCCTCGGTTGCCCGCTCGCCAATACCAGACTTGAGCCAGGCGTGGGGGATGAATCTCCCCGAGTGGTTGTTGAACCACTCCAGGGATCCGGCCCCTTCAAGAACGCGAACAAATTTGGCTTCGCGGTCGCCAACGCGATGGAGGTAAACCTCCACCAAGCCAGCTCCCTCGGCCCACTTCTTACCAGTCTCATCAACACGAGCCGGGAAATAAAGTCGGTACGTGCCGAGTTCTCCAGCCCAAAGCCGAGACAAATCCGGGTCACCCGTCGCCTTCAGCCGCTCGAGCGCGCTGGAAACGCGCTCTTTTTCAGCTCTTGCCACCTGGCGCGCAAAGCGCACCAAAGTGGCCTCTACTGCGCGCTGGGAAGGCCACTTCTCCTTCCAAGACGGTAGGTAAACCCTACCACGAAAGAAGATAGCGCCCTGAGGCGCCTCCACCTTCTTTGCCCAGATGGACTGGGCCTCTTCTTTGGCGGCAACGCGGTAGTGGTTCCGCGCAACCACCTCGTTTAAAAAATACCCCAGGCTTTGCGCTGTTGCTGGAGACCTGCGAATGGCCTCCAGAAATTCCGCGAACTCCAAGTGCTTGCGCACCTGGTCATCGCCGGCCTCAGAAATCTGGCGGATGGTCTCTGTAAGAGACCTTAATTCCGCCATGTCTTCGGGCGTGGGGATTCCATTTTCGACCACGCTCTCCAGAAGCTGAATCCGCTCCTGGATAGCCATGATCTTCTTTGCGGCCTCATGGACCCAGGCCTTGCGGCGCTGGGCCTCTTCCAGCTTCCTCTGCGCTTCTTCCGGAGTGAGCTCTCTCACCCCGATCTGGTTCAGATCAGGGAGAGGGGTCGAGGCCGAAGTCGAAGCCGCCGATGATGCATTACCCTTTGCTGGAGCCGTGGGCCTATTGGACTCAGGCTCAGAAACAGAAACCGGATTTGCGAGCGCGCTTTGAAGCGCCTCGCTGAAAGAGTTGCTCATCTTTCCCTCCAAAAAATGTGAAAGTACCTTTTGGCGCCAAAAACCCTAAGGATTTTAGCGCCAAAAAATCTACTCAGAATATATACCATTTTATTTAAAATGTCAACCCCAAAAAATAAAATTTGCTATTTTATTTAATCTGATACGTAAGGCTGACATTAACCACAAAGGAATTTTCGCCAGTAGGAATTTCCGGCTCCGGACCGCCTGTATTTGCAGCGGCTGACTGCGCTCTGTAAATAGGATATGGATAATTATTGTCAGTTGATTCAGAATAATTTATTAAACGGACAATTTTTACCCCCAAATCTTTTGCCAATTTATCAGCCTTTTCCTTTGCATCCGAAATTGCCTTTTGTCTTGCCTCTCTTAAAACAGATTCCCTGTCATCAACTTTAAAATTTATTCCGCCAACCTGATTGACGCCGGCCTCTGTCACTCCCTTCAAAATCTTTCCTATATCATCGGTCTTTCTTATTTTTACATTAAGCGTCTGGTTGACCACATAGCCTCTAAAAACTTGGCCAGCCTCTTTTAGATAATCATAACGAGGATAGATATTATAACCGGTTGTCTTTATGTCTTTTTCCTCAACTCCAGAATCTTTTAAAAACTTTATCGCCTTATTTATTGCCTCTGACGCCTTAGATTGGGCCTCGGTTAGAGAAACATTTTCTTTTTCCACAGAGAGAGTGATCTCCACGACATCAGGAACCGCAAAGACCTCTCCCCTGCCAGAGACATTAATGGTATTCTGCGGAATTATGTCTTGGCCGATAAATTTATTTTGCTCTATCTCGTTTATTGTTTTGACAACAAAAAATAAACTGACAATGACGATAAACACGGCCGCAAGGATTGTTATCTCTTTTTTGTACTCCATAAGTTTTAAAAAATAAATTTATTAATAATAAAAGAATTATTAAATCTTTCGGGATACCCAGATTTGAACTGGGACTACACGCACCCGAAGCGTGCGTACTACCATTATACTATATCCCGAATCAGCCATAAGGCTGATATTAGAGGTTGCCTATCTCGCTGTCAATTTCTTTAAAACTGGAATCTACATCGCCAGTATCAACACTCTTTAAATCTTTATTGATTACATCCAAACTATCTTCATCTACCCTTTTAACCTGGTTTACCAGAACATATTCCTCCGGAGTGTTTAAACTCATTGTCTCCTTCCACCACCAGACAGTAGTACCAACAACCATTAAAATTCCGAGAACAATTAAAATTTTTTTTGTTAATTCCATAAAATTTATTTTAATTTTTGTTACTGATTATTAGTTGAGGTGGAATTATTTCCAGATGATGTGGATGTGGCTGTAAGAGGTGTGGTGGTGCCACTGACTCTTGCCAATTCTCTGGCTGCCTCATGAACAGAATCTCTGGCATTAAATACAATATCTCTTAGTTTAACTAGATCCGAATGAAGTTGTTGCCTTGTCTTCCCGACATCTGTTTTAAGATTTTTTTCTGTTGTCACATTGATGGTATAGACCTTCCCAGCCTGCTCTATGACCCTTAGCCTTGCGGCATAAATTGTAGAACTGGCTGTCTCAATGAGATTTTTTACCTTACTGACATCTACGTTTTGGGTAGAGGCAATTTTATCGGTCCGACTGGTAATCTTAACCAAGACATCAGAAAGTTTATCCAAAACGTCTAAAAAGTGCTTGGTCCAGCGCTCATTTAGTTTTTGTAGATTATCATTAATCTTTTCTACGGAATCAGCCTTTCTTTTATCTTTAATATTTTCCAGCCGCACTCTCAATCTCTCCCTTTCCTGCTCTAATCTTGTCTTCATCTCTTCCTGTAGATTTCTAATTCTTTCCTGAAACTGCTCTTTTAATTGCTGCGCTTCTATTTTGTATTGTTCTTTCATCTCTTTTATCCGGAGTCGTATCTGAGCAGGAGTTGTTGTAGAGGTTGTGGCATAAAGACCGGTTGTGGTACCCCTTATTCCCACACTAGTGGTTGCCGTCCTTAAATTACCAACTCCAAAAGGACCCTTAGCAAGACTAAATAAAGGAAGGCTAACCAAAAAACCGGCTAAAATAAAAGTTAATAATGTATTCTTTTTCATAAATTAATTAATAATAAATTATTCGTCTTTCGACCCTAAATAGATTATAACAAAAAAAGAAAAAAGATAAAAGAGATAACAAAGTAAAAAATAAGGTAATAGAATTTATTTTTTGCCTTTTACGGCATAAGTAATATATAAATCGCCAAACACTGGCAAATAGTCTCCTTCTTCATTCCAACGTCCTTTATAAAATATTTTATGCTCTATCTTATAGAAATTAACGGCTTTTAAGGTTTTAATTATCATTTCTTTATTAAGAAAACCAATTCCATGTTTTTGGGCTAAAAGAAAACTCTTTGATCCCTTTTGATAATGAGTACCGCTTGCTGCAAAATACCCTCCCCTTTTTAAAACCCTTTTTGCCTCTTTGACCGCATCTTTCATCTTTGGCTCATCTAAGCCGCTCCAAGAAGATATGCTGTTAAACGCTCCATTTTTAAAAGGCATTTTTCGCGCGTCAGCGCATATTATTGAAACCCTCTTATATTTTCTTATTTCCTTCAAGAAATATCGAAGTTCTTGACAAGTGCCATAGCCATTATCAAGGGCAACTATTTCTCCTTTTGTTTTTGGAATAATATTTCTAAGAAATCTTCCGGTACCAGTGGCAAAATCAAGATGAACTGTTGGTTTGGCTTTTTTAACTACCGACAATAGAAAATCCCATTCTTTCTTTAGCGCGGTAAGTTCTGGCTTTGAGAAAAAACGCATCCATTTTTTAGGCACTTCTTGCTCTACGGTTGTTTTTCTTAATTTCCGGGCATTTCTTTCAAATTGTTTTTTCTTACAAGACGCAAAACAGGCTATTTCGTTTTTAATATAAAATTTCTTACCGCAATTTTTGCATTTTAATTCACCCTCAACCACTCTATTTTTTGTTTTTTTATAAATTGAAAGTAAAAACCCCGATTTACACTCTGGGCAAGCTAGATAATTTATTACATTTAATCGCATATTGGTATTATATCTTCTTTTATAAAAAAATAAAAAGGCCCCGAATTAGTTGAAAGATTTTCGGGGCCAGCGCTTTCGCGCTTTGGTGCTACGTACTGTCAGCTTCCCTTCTTTGGTGAGTAAGGTGTGCCGCAGTACTTGATAGAGGTAGTCGGGCAATTGAAGGAAAGCTCCCTCGCTTCCTTCTCAGACCTAATCCGGGGTTTTTCATACCCCTTTCTCTCTGTCGCTTCCGCGGTTTTTACCCTCTTCATGACGTTTACCTCCATTTCTTGTCAAAGGTTTCAAGGTGCTTCGCAGAGCAAAACCATTCTGCTCTGTCTAACGTTAATAATAAACGATTGTTTATGGTTGTCAATACTAAACTAATTACCCCTATTTTACCTCCTTTTCTTGTTGAGGGTTTTCATCTGTTTGGCCTCTTTACATACTCTTGGTGGCGGAGTAAATAGACTGCCTGTTTCAACTAGATTCAATCCTGGGCAGGGTCGGCAGTAAGCAAAGAGTTCACACTTGGTACACTTTGGCATATCAGATAATCTGATTGCCCGAAACGCCTTGAGTTCAGGGGAGTTACTCCATATTTCGGAGAATCTTCTCTCTCGCAAACTGCCACATTCTATCGGAACTTGGACGCAGGGGGTAATCATGCCATATGGCGATATGTAGCAGGACATATGTCCTGCACCGCAGGGAATTTCATTGAATACTCCTGAGTATCCTTGGACAGGATCAGAATCTGTCGTCTCATATTCTCTCGAAAAGATGGGGTCACTCAAAACCTGCCTCACTTGTTGTTCTGTGATATGATACTGAAGCGGTATTCGAGATCCGTTAATCTTTGGAGTAATCCGGTAGTCTACCTGGAATTGAGCTCCTATTTCTTTTGCAAAGCTGTATAGTCGACGATAGCCACCGATATTACTTTGCATCAATACCGATGATATCTTGATCGGTACATTTCTCTCACGGAGAGCGTAAATCACACTCAGCGTCTTTGCAAGCGACCCTTGCTTTTTGGTTATACCATCGTGGATCGAAGGATCAAGGTCGTACACGCTGAACGCAATTAGCTCTGGGTGCCACTTAGCGATCTCATCAACCATCTTGTCATCTATTAACGTACCGCTGGTAAGGAGTCTTACCGCAAAATGCAGTCTCCTAGCTTCTTGCACGATCTTTGGGAGGTCTTTTCTCAAAAAGATCTCCCCGCCGCTTAAAGTAAGGTACAATGCGCCTGCTTCAGAAAGCTGCTCAAGGATATTTGTGATTTCTTCGAGAGTGCATTCGGCTTGTTTCTTACCCCCTGTAAGATAGCAGTGAATACACCGAAGGGGGCATCGATAGGTAAGATCAAAGTGAACAACAAAAGGAATTTGTTTCTGGACTGCTTGCTCTCTTAGTTGTTCAAATATCTCTGTACCGTCATCGGCCGCTATCTCGTGGCCACCACTTTTGGATGGGAAATTATGTATCCATCCACGCGAAGCCATTTCCCGAAGCATTTCCAAAATATCGTCAACAACTTCATCGAAGGGTACCCCAAACTCTCGGCACATCTTCTCAGCGATTTTTTCTATAGTCATTCTCTCGCTGATGAGTTGCCAGAGTCGCGTTGCCGTTGTATTCAGCGTATTCAATGTTCCTTGCGCTAAATCCACAAGAAATGTTTGTCCATCTAAAACTCTATACGCCAGAATTACGTCGTTTCTTGCAGGAACTAATTTTATCAGAGAATTTCTGTCCACTTGAATACCTCCTTTATTAACCTGGAAAGGTGCTTTTTACTAACTATAGATTATTCTAAACCACCTATGTTTGTCAACAATGTGTGCTACCCCACGTGATACTATCCATTTGGGTATTCGATATTTATCTGGACCCGGACAGAAACCTAATGTATTTCTTGTTTATTGATTATAAATTGTGCATAGAATTTATCTTTACGCTCCTAATAAATAATTTTTTTCTTTTCATTAATCTCTAAAATAAAATCGAATCATGGGGTGGTCCGCTTAGTAGGCCCAAACCCTCGCTTAACGAGGGTGCTTAACCGGATTTGAACCGGTACTAGCAGTGCCACAAACTGCTGTGCTGCCATTACACCATAAGCACCATACAAATATAATTATAAATTTTAAACTGCAAACTAAAATAAACAAAAGTCCGTAGAAAAATACCCGCATCTAACGGAATGTTATTCCGTTATATACATTAAAAATTTTATCCTACTCTACCTTATACACCCTTGCTCCCTCATGAGTTCTCTCATCAACTTTTACTGCCACCTCCTCCCCTGCCTTGCAAGAATCCACCTTTTTGTGCTCAATTTCCATTGAGGAAATTGTCTGGGTAAATTCACCGGTTGAATGGACAAATTTCACAGTATCTCCCACTGACAACGGCTCGCTTAATCTTATAACAGCCACCATTGCCCTGTCAAAATAGTGGACTACCTTGCCTATTTCTTTTTCCATTATATTGGGCGCCTTGCGCCAATTAATCTTTTTCGACCTTTATTATATTATGCCATATGATAAGATATAAGCAAATGGATATTCATTCCTTAATAGAAGACAATTTTAGACTAAATGAAAGGCAGAAAAACGGGCTTAAAAAATTAGAGCTAAAGACCATTTATGATCTGCTCTTTTACTTCCCCTTCCGCTATGAATCATTTTCAGAAAGAAAAAATATCATTGACTTAAAAGAGGGAGATAAGACAACAATTTACGGCGAGGTCTTGGATATCAAAAAAGAAAAGACTTGGCGCAAAAAACTAAACATCACCGAGGCGGAAATAGGAGATCAAACTGGGGTTATAAAGGCAGTGTGGTTTCATCAACCCTATGTGGCAAATATTTTAGAAAAGGGAGACAAAGTCTCTTTAACCGGTAAAATTGCCTTTGGCAAATCAGGGCTTTACATCTCCAACCCAACCTATGAAAAAATCACCTCCTTTGAAAATCTTGGCGAGGGCGGCTCTATTTTGGCCATTTATCCAGAGACAACAGGGCTAACCTCCAGATGGTTTAGGTTCGCCATCTTTAAAATTTTAAAAAATTTAAAAAACTTCCCCGTAGATCCCCTACCCTTAAAGATTCTCAAAAAATACCATCTGCCCGGGCTTAAATCATCTCTCTTTTTTATCCACAGACCCCAAAGATTAAGCGATGCCGAGGCGGCCAGAAAACGTTTTAGTTTTGAGGAAATATTTTTTATTCAACTCTCTAGATTAAAACAGAGAATGGAGATAAATAAAAAACACTCCTTTATCTTAAAAATTAAAAACGAGGAAATAAAAAAATTTTTATCTGTCTTTCCCTTTAAACTGACCAATGCCCAAAAAAGAGCCGTCTGGCATATAATCAAAGATTTTGAAAGCGGCCGACCAATGTCTCGGTTATTAGAGGGCGATGTCGGCTCCGGAAAGACCGCCGTTGCCATCATCGCCTCATATATTGCCATAAAAAATAATTTTCAAGTTGCCTATATGGCGCCAACAGAAATTCTCTCTCATCAACACTTCCAATCGTTTATAAACTATCTTTCCAAAATAAAAATTGGCCGCACCATTAAGATAGGCCTTTTGACCTCATCGGGATGCAAAAAATTTCCATCAAAAATAGAGGCAGAAAAGATAAAGGGAGACGGCTCAACTCACATATCCAAATCGCAACTCATCAAATGGGCAAAAGAGGGCGAGATTGACATCTTAATCGGTACTCATGCCCTCATTGAAGAAAAGGTAAAATTTAAAAATCTTGCCCTTGTCATCATAGACGAGCAGCATCGCTTTGGCACAAAACAACGCAGCCGCCTCCTCTTAAAAGACGAAGAAAAAATTCCTCATCTTCTCTCCATGACAGCCACGCCCATCCCCCGCACTCTGGCTTTAACTATATACGGAGATTTAGATCTCTCCCTTTTAGACGAGATGCCCGAGGGTAGACAAAAAACCATCACCAAAATTGTCGGGCCACTGGAGAGAGAGTCGGCCTATGAAAAGATAAGAGAGGAGATAAAAAAAGGCAGACAGGCCTATGTAATCTGCCCGAGGATTGATGAACCGGATATCCAAAAAGAAAACGCCTTATATGCCAAGGCTGTTAAAAAAGAGGCAGAGAGACTGAAAAAAGAGGTCTTTAAAGAATTTGAGATAGGGATACTCCACGGAAAAATTTTACCCCAAGAAAAAGAAAAAATTTTAAAAGATTTTAAAGAAAACAAAATCCAAATTCTGGTCTCCACCTCGGTTGTAGAGGTTGGGATAGATATTCCCAACGCCACAATCATTTTGATAGAGGGAGCAGAGAGATTTGGGTTAGCTCAGCTTCATCAATTAAGAGGGAGAGTGAGCCGCAGCAGTTTTCAATCATATTGTTTTATTTTTACCGAATCAAAAAGTCAAAAGGCCATAAGGAGATTAAATGCCTTAATTAAGGCCAAAAACGGCTTTGAATTGGCAGAGTATGATTTAGAGTTTAGGGGCCCGGGCGAACTTACCGGCTTAAGGCAATGGGGAGTTTCTGACATTGGTATGGAGGCATTAAAAAATATAAAGATGGTGGAGGCGGCGCGTCAGGAATCGCAAAAAATTTTAGAAGAAGATCCGGAATTAAAAAAATATCCCCTTATCAAAAAAAAGATAGAGGAAGAAAATAAAATTATTCATTTTGAGTGAGATGAAAGAGAAAAAATTTAAAAGGGTAAAAGAGGATTTTGTCTGCCAAAATTGCGGCCTTTTTGTAAGGGGTAACGGCTATACCAACCATTGCCCCAAATGCCTTTATAGTAAGCATGTAGATATTAATCCCGGAGACCGCAAGGAAAGATGCGGAGGGTTAATGGAACCCATTGGCATAAAGATAAAAAACGGAAAATATTATATCTTGCATAGATGCAAAAAATGCAAAATGGAAAAATTAAACAAAGCCTCAAAAGATGACGACTTTAAAGAGATGATAAAAATATCAAGTAGGATATAAAAACGGATTTTGAAAACAGATAATTTTTATTCTAATGTCTTTATACAACTCCGCTCGAACCTTTTTCCAGCGAGAGATGAACTGATCTGCCACGCCTGTGGCGTGGCAGTACCCCGCCTTGCGGCGGGATGCAGACGGAGCAGAAATTCCCTCTCCCTCAAAACCTCTTCCTTTCCGCTCCGTCTGCGGGAGGAAGGAGAAAAAGAGGGGGTGGGAACATTTTTAATTCTTGCCCTTGCCCTATCCCTCCCGTGCGCGGGCAAGGTGTAGGAACTCCCTGATTGAAATACTATAGCAAAGATTCGGAATTTATTCCAGAAAACAAAAACTTCCGTTCAACCGAACGGAAGTTTTTGTGTAATCGCCAAGAGGCGGCGAGCCAGCTTACCTGGAATTATACAGACCGAAGAACGGTGTTTAGAGGAGAGAGATTTGCTCCCTACTCCGATAAACGGATCGGGAATCTAACTCACACTGCTGCTCCGATCCGATCCCGTTAAGCTGACTCATCCGCCTCTTGGCGGCTATCTGTTTCGTCCTTTCGGACTCATCAGCAGAGATACACATCTCTGAACAGAGAGAGGTTTTTATGTAGAACCTCTCGGAAACTCTTTTTTGAGCATCCGCTGGGTGAAAGCGGTTGGGCAAGCTCGTGCCCGAAAGAACTGCTAACCCGTGATCCGGAACGGGGACATCGTTCCAACCGGAACCGCGGCATCGCGCGAAGCGACAACCACGGCGGGAGCGAGTCCCGAATTCTTCTCGCTCCACTTTTTTCCATCGGAATCACGGCGGGCTGACTCCTGGGGGGTAAATACCGCCACCCACGCCACGCCGGCGCGGTGGTACGCCCGGCAGATGGTCCCGGTAAGCCACCAGGGACCCTTGCCGGAAAGCACCACGCCTTTGTGCGTGGGCACGGCAGGCGGGATGACCAACGGCAGCTTCGCAACATCGAAGATCTGCCGCGGGATGACAAACTCCAAAAACGTGTGGCCATCCCGGTCCTCGACCCGCCAATCGAGGACTTGACTACCCTCGCCAGATGGCTCCACTTCGAGAAGCGTTACATATGATCCAACCTTCGGATCAAATTAACGCACCTTCTGCGAAAGCCCGCAGGCAAGAGCGTGATACGGGAACCCGGCCGAGCAATTTCCCCACAGGTTGACTTCTGTCCGTCCGAGCGTTGCTGCCTGGACGAAAAGAACCAACGATGGAGTGATGCTCGGGAACCAATCCCTGTCAGGTCCGCCATTCCGGACAGGAAGGTTCAAGCTTTCGGCGAGCCGCGGAAAATTGACATCCGCAGCCTCAGATCCGTCGGCTCCGGTTCCCTCGCCCGCGAGCTGAAGGAGAAGTTGAGCCACTGCGCGGGCAGTCAGCGACCCAACGGCGGATTTTCCCGCTCGAGCTTGGTGATACGCGCCCGAAGCGGAATTTCCGCCTTCCAAACTTCGTCGTCGGCGTCCTTGAGGACCGACTCGAGGATGGCGACGGGCTTTGCGTCCAATCGTTCACCCTCGGCCGCCCACGTGGACGCCGCCTCGGCGTAATCCGGGTTGGCGATGACAATGATGCCATCGCACTCCCGAACTATCCGCTCGTTCTGAGGGGTCAGCCTCACGCCCGTAGGCGAGAATCTGCCATCCTCAGCGAGCAGATACCCGCCAAGGTCGACGAGGGTTAGGGGCATCCTGGAGCTCCGGACTGAATCAACGACCCAGTCCACGAACTCCTCCAGAAACTTGCCCTTGCGCCTGACAGCGCTGACAAGCTCCGGGTTTCCTTCGAAACTCCAGCCGGTGATGCCCTCACCATCTGGAGCTGCTTCAACAATCACAAACTTGTCGCGGGGAAGCAGTGCCCGCAACAAGCCCATCAAGACGGTCTTCCCCGAGTGAGGAGGACCGCCTATGGCAATCTTGGCCATTTCCGGCCTCCTTTCTCGGGGCTCCGCCCCGTGGTTTTGGCCGTGACCATCACGGCCTTAAATAAAGCGACTGGATGTAATTCAACAACCACCTTATTTAAGACCGCGAAGACACAACCGAATATTAAGTTTTCAAAATACTCCCTCCTCTGAACCCGCAAACCTAATGCTTGCGGGCTCGGATAAGGGGGAGAGATGTCTTTTGACAGAGCTCTCCCAAGAGAATTGCCTGCCTGAGTGCTGGGCTTTGGTCCGAGAGTGACTTCGGGCCGAGGCGTGGTCGGCGCCTCGCGGCTCTGCTTCCGCTGGCTCACGCGTGTGGTTTTTATTTTTCGTCAGAACCTGCCCGTGATACCAAACTGACGACCCATGCTTTTACCCGGAAGGATTTTACCGGAACTCCGAGAGCCACTCGGAGAGATGTATCTAATCGATGGCTAATCGATCAGGTCGCCGACGGCGAACTTGTCGCCGTGCGTGACGGCGACCACGTACTTCGCCAGTTTAGGATCGAACACCGCCACGGTCTCGTAGCGGTGGGCCACCGCATGGGCGATGGCCACTGCCACCGGTAAAGAGGCAGGGCCATTTATCTTTATCAGGGGACCACCCACGAGTTCCCCTGACTTGACCATCTCGTCCAAGCGACGCACAGCGTCGCGGACGATGATGTCATTCTGGGCGGGCTCGCCAAAGCCCACCCGGAGAACCCCCGTCTGGGGGTCAAACTCGATTTTATAGTACGTTGCCATTTTTATCTCCTTTTTTTTCACGCAAGCCAAATGGCAAGCTTGCGCTAAGGGGTTGGAAGTTTAAAGCGCTTTGCGCTCCCCTATGGTTTATTTTTACATGGTCTCCGATCGACCATGACTGCCAAAATTTATTTTTTCTCGTCGGCTACAAGCCGAACGAGGATCTCGGCGAGTGCCTTGACAGTCGGGCGCTCGTGGACCAGCTCACCTCTCTCCAAATAGTGAACCGATCCTTTCCAGACACCATCCGGGCCGAGAACCGGGATGGTGTCTTCAGTTCCGCGGTAATCTGAGTGAATCTCCGCGATGATGTGGAGACCCAGCTTACCGCAGAACTCACGCCACTCCGGCAAGCGACCGAGGTCACCCGCCAGCAAAATGGCGTGGGTGGCGTGAGCGCAGATGCGCTCATTTTCCGCTGATGGTATACCACCAATATCCACCAGCGTAAGCGGGAGTTGACAACTGGCGACCGAGTCCGCCACCCGCTTAACGAACTCAGAAGTAAACCCACCAAGCGACTGCTTGTAAGCAGTCTTTAGCTCGCGGGCTTTCTCAGGGTCCCGGTTCACAGTTTCCTGGAACCAGGCGCCCTCGCCGTCCGGGCAGGCCGTAATTACGTACGGATACGGCGCTCCCGGAATGCGCCGTATCGCCTGCTTGAGTCCTTCCCTCAAGCAGGATTTTCCGGACCGAGGCGGTCCGGCAAGTACGATTTTCATCGTGCTCCACCTCCCTGCTTGGGGTTGGCCCAAGCGCCCCTTCCTACTTGCTCCGGCTGACTCACGCCAGTCCGGCGTCAGGAGGGATCTTCCCTTGCGGGAAGCAAGCTGGTCGCCATTCGACAAGCTCATTAAGCCGATGATGACCAATTTGCTTCCCGCAAGAATGTTTACCCAGCCTATTCAAAGAATGGGCTGTGGCGGTTTGCCCTGTAGTGAACGCGAAGCGTTCTACTACGGGGTTTGACGAAACTCTATATTCTTTTTTTCAATGTGCTCTCCTTCTTATGAATTGCCTGCCCCGTAGGGTCGCTGTAGGCGACTCCTTCGGGGCTTCATAACAAGGGGTGTACCGCGTCCGAACCTTTTTTAGACTCAGGCGCGGCGTCACTCATTGTTATGTCCGGGATATCTCGACGGACTTATTCAGGAAGCTTATTTGCAAGCATCCTTGCGACATCGCCATCCTCTTAATCAGGTTTTTTCAAATGTTTCTTTCCCTAAATCTCCGACTCTCTCCTCTTTGCCAGACTTGCCGGCTCTGGTAACCGTCCAAAGAACTTTTTCCTCGTTGCGAAGCTTTGCCTCGCAATTTTCGTGAATGTCTGGGATTCGACATCACTATAGGGAAGTTTCTCTGGATCAGAGGTCAGAAGACGGAAACATTTGAATACCTTTCAAAGAACTAATTGGAACTATTGTTCCTCCTTTTATAAAGAGCTAATGTGTATCACTTACCCGGATTCACTTAGGTCTCTCTCCTCTATGTTATCCATTAACTGGAGAGAAGGATGAAGGGGATTTGGAGATTGATGATTCGGAAGTGGTGCCTCTCTAAGTTTGTAAGCGATTGTTTTTCCGCACCGTTCTCCTTGAAAGTATTTTCTTGGAAACCAGATTTGGGTAACTGCTCCCGAAATCTCGTCTCGCTACTTCCTTTTTCTCTCTCCTCCCCATCCTTCTCTCAAGTTGCCTATCCCACTAAAAAAGGCGACTCGGAGATATCTTCTATTAAGGTACTATGACCTTTAGAGAAGAGATCTCCCAATCGCCTTAGCAATTAGTAGGAATCACTCCATGCGGTTTGTAAGCAGACCTCAGCTTACAATCCTTAACCCTTGCTTAACCCTTGCGGGTTAGAAATGATTACCAGATTACCGTCTGGCGCGGACTCTCTCCTCTAAAGAAAGTCCTTAGGTTGGCTTTTGGCCTTCCCAAGAATTACTATGTAGTTTTCAAAGGAACTTTCGGTATTTTCAGTTTACACTCCTATTATACACTATCCTGTTATATCTGTCAAGTCCTGCTCATTTGTTTTCAATCCACCCTACCCACTTCTCATCGTATGCTTATAGTATAGCATATCATACAAATACTGTCAAGTGCTTGGCAGGTTTTAAGCCAGAATAGGCAAAAAACCCTTATTTTAAGCCATTTTGGAGATATACAGATTTTGGGTTCCCGCCCTTTTTTCTCCTTCCTCCCGCAGACCCCGCACGAATCATTGCGGGATCATGCGGGGTAAACTCCGCGGAAAAGATTGACTCCGTCGCAAGGCAGGATTGGGGGTGGGAACCCCGAAGGAGTTGCCTACGGCAACCCTACGGGGCAGGGCGGCTCGTTCTTTGCGATAAGCAAAGAACTCAAAGCCATCAAAATTTCCAGCCCTTAACTGAAAAAATCGCGCGCGTCCAGACCTCTAAAAATGAAGGAAATTTTGCTGGTTTTGGAGCGACGCCGAAGGCGGCGCGAGCCGCCCACGAAATGGCTTACGAAAAACCGAAAAGTATGCTTTTGGTGGGCACACCAGGATTCGAACCTGGAACCGGTCGCTTATAAGACGACTGCTCTGCCGTTGAGCTATGTGCCCATCTCTCCTTTAACCTTTATACCAAAACCGGAAATTATCTTGTTAAACTCCTCCTGCTCTATTGTCTCTTTTTCTATCAAAAGATTGGCTATCTTGTCCAGTGCCTTTCTATATTTTACCAAAATTTCTTTTGCCTTTTTCTCCGCATTTTTCATAATTTTACTGACCTCATTATCAATCTTTTTTGCCACCTCCTCAGAATAATTTCTCTCCACCCCCAATTCCCTACCCAAAAATACCCAATCATTTTTCTCTCCCCAATAAACAGGGCCAAGCTTTTCAGACATACCGTAACTTACAACCAAAGATCGGGCAATGTCTGTGGCATGACGTAAATCATCAGAGGCACCGGTGGTAATCTCGTTAAAAATTAATTTTTCTGCCACATAACCGCCTAAGGCAACGGCAATCTCATCAAGGAAATGAGAACGGCTATAAAGATGTCTTTCCTCAAAGGGTAGTTTTAAGGTATAACCGGCTGCCCGGCCGCGGGAGACAACAGAGACTTTATGAACCGGATCGGAATTGGGTAAAACAGAGGCCACGAGCGCGTGTCCGGCCTCATGAAAAGAGGTAATCTCTTTCTCTTTGCCGGTCAAAAGATGGCTCTTTCTTTCGGGCCCGAGCATCACCTTTTCTATTGACCTTATTAAATCAAATTGGGATATTTTCTTTCTCCCCTCTCTGGCAGCCAAAATTGCCGCCTCATTTACAAGATTTTGCAAATCAGCGCCCGAAAAGCCCGGAGTTCTCTCGGCAATGACTCTTAAATTGATATCAACATCAAGCGGTTTGCCGCGGGAGTGAATAGATAATATTTCCTCTCTGTCTTTTAAATCAGGAGGATCCAAAATTACTCTTCTATCAAATCTTCCGGGACGTAAAAGAGCCGGGTCTAAAACATCAGGCCTATTGGTTGCAGCCATAACAATGACCTTCTCATTGGGCTCAAAACCATCCATCTCCACCAAAATTTGGTTAAGAGTCTGTTCTCTCTCATCATGCCCGCCACCAAGCCCAGCGCCTCTCTGGCGTCCAACGGCATCAATCTCGTCAATAAAGATTATGGCCGGTGCAGATCTCTTTGCCTCCATAAAAAGATCTCTGACTCTACTTGCGCCAACGCCGACAAAAAGCTCCACAAATTCTGAACCGGAGATGTGGAAAAAGGGTACCCCGGCCTCTCCGGCCACTGCCCTGGCCAAAAGTGTCTTGCCAGTACCCGGCGCGCCCATTAAAAGAACGCCCTTAGGAATTCTTGCCCCGATATCCAAAAATTTTTTGGGATTTCTTAAAAATTCAACTATCTCTTTTAACTCCTCTTTTGCCTCATGGACTCCGGCAACATCTTTAAAAGTAATTCTTTGTTTGGTATTTTCCGGATCTGTAACCCGAGCCCGGGATCTGCCAAAACTAAATGCCTGTAAACTCGTGTTTTTTACCTGCCGGGCAATAAACCAGAAGATTAAACCCACAACAATAAAGGGTACTAAAAATGGCAAAACCGTCCCCAACCAAAAAGACAATGCGCCCGGACCTTCTACAACAATATCAATTTTTGCCAGAGCATCTTTTGATACCCCATAGTTAAAAAGCGTCTGGGTTAAAGATGTCTCCGCCTCCTTTTTGGCCGTCTTAAAGGAATCGTCTTTAAAGGTAATTAACAGGTCTTGATCTTTAACCTTTATTGATTTAACATTGCCTGAGTTTATCTCAGAGACAAGCTGGCTTATAGAAATTGTCTCTGTCTTTTTAATCTCTTCGGTTAAAAGAGAATATCCGGCAGTAAGAAACATCAAGATAAAGAGGGCCAGAATAATATTTTTCATAAAAGATGCCATAAAGATAAAAAGTGTTTTGTTTGTATAAAAAGTATATAATAAATTATATAAAATGTCTATTTTGATTAAAAACGATAAGGCCTTTTTTGATTACGAGGTTTTGGAAAAATTTCAGGCAGGGTTACAACTTTATGGCTGGGAGGTAAAATCTTTAAAATCAAAAAGGGGGAACTTGGCTGGAGCCTGGGTTATAATTCGCGGAGGTGAGGCCTTTCTTGTTGGGCTGGATATCCCCTTCTATCAACCCAAAAATATGCCGGGTGTTTTTGAAAAGCAAAGAACAATAAAACTGCTTTTGACCAAAAAAGAACTTAATTATCTTTTCGGCAAATCGCAAGAGAAGAAATTGACAATGGTACCCCTTTCATTATACACTGACAGAGGAAAAATCAAATTGGAATTCGGGTTATGCCGCGGCAAAAAGAAATTTGAAAAGAGAGAGAAAATAAAAAAGAGAGAGAGCGAAAGAGAGATTGAAAGACTTTTAAAACAAAAACGGGGATGACCGGTTTTGACAAAAAGAACTTTCTAAATTGTGCAGGCCGAGTATTCTGAAATCTCGTAGCGCCGTTTAAAGACGGCCAAAAACTTTCAGAAAAAAGATAAGTGCAAACTTATTTAGAACACCTGCTTTAGCATACGCCTAAAGTAGCGTCGCCTTGCTGACTTCCGATAGGCAAATGGCGATGTCAACATCGGAATAGGCAGATATTTTTTGGTTTTTAAGATATCTGCCGAAAATGCCTAAAAACCGACCCAAAAAGATTTTGCCGGATTAAAACTTTTGGGGAACAAAAATCCGGCTAAGCCTGTAGAGACAATTTAGAAAACTTTTTGGACGGCGGTTCGATTCCGCCCATCTCCAATTTGCATTAATATCTTTAATTTGCTATATTAAATTTATCCAATAACATTATTAGGCCAAAAATAAACAATCAAATAAGAGCTCCGCAGGTGAGAGTGATTGGTCCAAACGGAGAAAATCTGGGTATTTTGCCAATTGAAGAGGCGCTTAAAAAGGCAGAGGAATTAAATTTAGATTTAATTGAGATTTCAGCCAATGCCCAACCTCCTGTCACAAAGATAATGGATTATGGTAAATATATCTATCAGGAGGAGAAAAAAAAGCGGGAGGTATCAAAAAAGGTAAAAACCGTTGAGACCAAAAATATCCAGATGGGAATTGGCACATCCTCTCACGACATGGAACGTCTGGCCAAAAAGATAGAGAAATTTTTTGATGAAGGGCATCGGGTGAAGATAGATATGATATTAAGAGGCCGGGCAAAGGCAATAGATAAAAATTTTGTAAAAGAGAGAATAAAAAATTTGTTGAATTTAATTAATAGAAAATATAAGGTTTCCGATGATCTAAAATCCACCCCTCGCGGGCTTAGTATGATCATAGAAAAAGAAAAATAAATATGATAAAAACAGGAAAGACAAACAAATCTTTTTTAAAAAGATTTAAGAAGACAAAAAGAGGCAAGATTCTGGCACGCAAGCCAGGGCAGAACCACTTTTTGGCAAAGAAAAAAAGAGAAAAAAAATTAAAGGCAAAAAAGCTTAAGAAATTAGTCATTAAGAAAAAAGTAGCCGGCAAATATTTGCCGAAATAATATATGGTCAGAGTAAAAAGAGGAGTTATCTCCCTTAAAAGAAGAAGAAAAATATTAAAGCAGGCCAAGGGATACAGATTTGGAAGAAGCAAAAAAGAGAGAATGGCCAAAGAGGCAGTGCTACATGCCGGAGTTTATTCCTACAGAGACAGAAGAAAAAAGAAATCCAATATGAGGGCATTATGGCAGACAAAGATTGGCGCGGCGGCAAAAAAAGAAGGTCTTTCATACAGTAAATTCATTGGCAATCTCAAAAAGAAAAATATCAAAATAGACAGAAAGATTTTGGCCCAACTATTAGAAAGAGAACCAAAAATTTTCTCTAAAATAGTTAGCGAGGTTAAATAAATTTGGTTAATCTAAAAAAGTCTTGGCTGGTTATCATCATCTATTTTATCTTTTAAAATAGATATCTTCCCATACTCTCCATCATAACCGGGGATAAGATTCACCCTGCCCTCGCGAACATTTTTTATGGCTATGGCTAATCGTTCGTCAAATTGAGAAATTTTATCATAAGAGGCATCAAGTAAAATCTCAAATTCCGGGCCAATCTCTTTTATCGCCCGCTCATACATTTCTGAAACCTTTTTTGATGCCTTACCAATACCGAAGATATCGGCGATTATCTCGTCTAAGGGGATGAGGCTTTTATAGGGAATATATTTTTTAATATCTATATCTTTATCCTCTCTGTCTGATAATTCCTCTACCCTATTTAAAACGCCTATTGTTAATTTCCCGCCACAGACCGGACAAATGCCATTATGTTTTTTTGTCTCTTCGGGCGAAAAAGAGACATTGCATAAACGATGCCCGTCATAATGATATTTACCCTCCTCAGGAAAAAATTCTATGGTAAATAAAAATTTTTTAGGATCTTTAGTCTTTATGGCATCAAAGATGGCATCGTATCTAAGATCGCAATCAAAGACATTGGCCTCTCTGCCAATCTTTTGCAGAGAATGAGAGTCAGAATTGGAGATTAAAGAAATTTTATCAAGATTAGAAAGCCGCCAGTTCATCTTGGGGTCGCTACTTAAGCCTGTTTCAATGGCAAAGATATGAGGTGTTAATTCCTCAAAACATTCTTCTAAAGAATTAAAACCCGACATTGAACCAAAAACAGAAAACCATGGTGTCCAGGCATGAGCCGGTATGAGAACGCATCTGGAATCAATATCTAAAATAATTTTTAAAAGCTCTTTTGAATCAAGTCCTAAAATCGGTCTACCATCAGAGTTTAAATTTCCAATCCATTTAAGCCGATTGTTTATTTTCTCTGCGGTTTCAATTGATGGGGCAAAAACAATATTATGAACCTTACGCACCCTACCACCCTTTGAGTAAATACTGGATATTTCCACGGTCAGCATAAAACGAGTTTCTGATTTAAAATTTTGATTTTGAGATTTTAAACGGTACAATCCCTCCTCTGATGGTTCAAGCTTTGTCTTTATCTCCTCAAACCATAAGGGGTGGGTAAAATCTCCTGTGCCCATTATGTTAATACCCTTTTTCGCTGCCCATAGGGCAATATTTTCAAGAGTCATCTCCTGAGAGACTGCTCTTGAGTATTTGGAATGAATATGTAAATCTGCGATTATCCGCATAAATTATAAAACTTTTAATAGTTCAAAAATGACTCCTGCCAAAAGTCCCAAGAGAACAATAATTTCTAAAAGATAATTTCTTTTTATAAACCCCCTTTCGGTATAAATTAAATTTTCTCTCTTTCCCTTTAAAAATTGTTTTTCCATATTATGTCTTATCATCAAAACAAAGATTCCAAAAATTCCCATCCCCACGGCGCCAATAATGCTTATAGTCTTGACAAAATTTTGAACTCCTAAAAGATACAAGACAACCGGTGGCATGGCTGTCAAAACCCAAGACAGAAAGGAGTTTATTTTATAATCATAATTAAAAACATATTTCATATCTATGGCCATGGCCACATATGAGGTAAAAACTGCCAAAAGGCCAATGACAGAACCAATGATAAGAGAAGTCTTTCCCAAAATATTTATCATTCCCGAAAGAGAATCCTCTGTGGTAAAAATACCACTTGTACCCCAAACAGAAAAGATAAAAAGAAAATAGAAAAAGGAAGTAAGAAGGATACTTGTAAAAATAATCTTTTTAAATTTTTTAATATCCATCTCGCCAATGACCTCTCTCACCTCAGGCAAAATATTGGTACACCCCAAGGCAAAAATCCAAACCCCATAAGGCAGAAACCAGTCGCCGTTTAAAATATTACCTGTTGAGAAATTATCTACATTTATTTTGGGAAGGGCAATTATTAAAAGATATACAACAAAGATAAATAGCGGAATTGTAAGATAAAAATTTACCACTCCCACTTTTTCAAAACTTCCCCAGATTAAAACTCCTCCCAATAAAAAAAATAAAAGCGTGGCAATGGATTGAGAAAAATAGGTTGAGATATTACTAAAAAAAATTCCGCCCAGTATTGCGTAAATTAAAAGGGAACCATAATTGGAAAAGAGAGTGGAAAGAAAGGCTAAAAATTTTGTCTTTTTGCCCTCAAAGATTTCTGCATATCCGGTAAATCTATGCTTCCCTTTTGTAAAATAAGATATCTCCGCGTACCAAAAATGAAGATAGATGATAATAAAAAAGGCTGCCAAAAAATGAAAGAACCCCCAAAATAAACCGGCGCGGGAAAAAACATACGGTAAGGCAAAGATACCGGCGCCAAAGAGCATTCCCAAAAGCAAACCGTAAATCTTTATATATTTTCTAGTCATTAAGCAAATCCTATTTTATCTTTTTTTATAAGTTCTATAACTTTTTCCACCAAACGTTTGGGATTTTCGTCATAGACAATTTTGCCCGGACCGCGATGAGATTCTTCTACTATTTTTTTAATTAATTCATCAGTTCCCCACTCGCCCTCTAAAATCCCGATTGGTTTATTATCCTCAAAGGCAATGGTAAATTCATTAAGCGTCCCCATCCTCCCGCAACCAACAATGACCGCGTCAGAAGATCTGGTAAGCTGCAAATTTCTGCCGGAATATCCTGCTCCTGTAAAAATAATAAGGTCCATATACTCTAACGGCAGACCGTATTTTTCAACATGTTCTCTTTCGGTAGAGGCAGGAGATATACCAATGGAGATACCACCCTCTTCCTTTGCGCCCATTGCCGTCCATAAAGGAAAACCGGTTGTGGCTCCGCTTACAAGAATCGCGCCCTGTCTGATAATCTCTCTACCGAGTTCCTTTGCCTTTTCCAAGGCATTGGGGCCGCAATGCTCTGTCTCAGCCGCGCCGGAGACACAAATTTTTATTTTAAGATGCGGGTGTCTGATTTCGTTCATAATTATAATTATACAAACTCTTTTTTATATCTCAATCTCAAAAGATTCTCCAAATTTTGGGGAGACGGCATTAACACCTAAGTTATCCCGTAACTTTTGGACAAAAAATAAATTGGGTTTTAATTCTCCGTGGACTACAAAAACTTTTTTTAATTTATCAGCAGAATTGGAAACAAAATCATAAAGCAACTTACTGTCCGGATGAGAGGAAAAACCTTCTATTGATTCAATTCTCGCGGAGACGAAGACCTTTTGGTCTAAAATTTTCACCAGTTTCTCGCCTTCGATTAACTGTCTACCTAAAGAGCCTGCTGCCTGAAAACTTACCAAAAGCAAGGTGCTTTTGGCATCAGGAAGATAATTAACAAGATGACGCAAAATCCTTCCGCCGTTACACATACCGGAACCGGCAATGATTATCTTGGGATTTTTATTTAAATCTATCTGATGGGACTCCTCGCTTGTCAAAGTCTTTTTAAGATTGGGGAAATTAAAGATATCACCCCTTTCTCCAAGAAAGCGGGAGTAAATTTTAGTGGCATTAATAGACAAAGGGCTATCTAAAAATACCTCCACCTTGGGTATTCGGCCCTCATCCATTAACTTATGAATTAAAAAGATGATCACCTGACTGCGCTCCAGGGAAAAGGCAGGAATCATCAAAGTGCCGTTTCTATTTATTGTATCTTCAATAATTCTTTCCAGCTTTAAATTTGACTCCTCTTTTGTCTCATGAATACTATCTCCATAGGTACTCTCAACCACCATATAATCGGCGTCAAAGACTTTTTCCGTATCGTTTAAAAGCGGCTCTGGAGAATTACCCAGGTCACCGCTAAATAAAATTTTTTTACCGTCTGAAGAATCCAAGGAAACTTCCACCATGGCTGATCCCAAAATATGGCCGGCGTCTTTTAAGATTATTTTAAAGGGACCAATCATAAATTCCTCGTGATAGGAAACATCCTGCCATAAAAGCATAGAACGTTTGATCTCATTTTCGCCATAAATTAACTCACTCCCTTTTTTCTCTTTTGACATCACGCCCAAACTATCTAAAAGCATAAGCTCTGACAATTCTTTTGTCGGCAAGGTAGAATAGATCTTTCCTTTAAAACCATCTTTGACCAATTTGGGAATTCTACCAATATGATCTAAATGAGCGTGAGTGACAATTAAGGCCTCTATATCCTTTGGGTCATATAAAAATGGTTCCTCGTTTCTCTCATCATTTATCTTTGAGCCCTGAAAAAAGCCGCAGTCAATGAGAATTTTTTTACCATTATATTCTAAAAGATAATTAGAGCCGGTGACCTCTTGGCAGGCTCCATAAAAAGAAATTTTTACTTTTTTATCCATAAAATTATTTTAAGAAAACGTCCGCCAAAGGGGCGGGCGGCTTTTTAGACCATCGGAAACGAACTCTCCCAGCGAAAAAGCCAGGTGGGTGTCCGCAAGTCCAGCCCACGGGCTGAACAGATATAAGACTCCCATAAGTTCTTAATAACCTAGGAAGTTACATTCCGATGGTCTAAGATAATTATAGAATTTTATTAAAGTAACTTCAAGCTCCCCTCTCCTCTTCCCCGTAGACAAATTCAAAATCAATCTTTTTGTAATCAAAAAGCTCGTCCGGTTTAAAAAATCTTTTAATCTCCTTTTCCGCATTTTCCAATGAATCTGAGGCGTGAACGATATTTGTCTGACCGCTCATGGAAAAATCCCCTCTTATGCTACCTGCATCTGCCTCATAGCCCTTGGTTGGCCCCACAATTAATCTCACGGCGCTTACTGCCTTTATCCCAGAAAGGGCCATAACCACCACCGGGGATGATTTCATATATTTTTTAAGCGATTCAAAAAATGGTTTGTCCTTATGATGAGAATAATGTTCCTCTAAAAGAACATCTTCTAGTTGCATCATCTTCATACCAATGATTTTTAAACCCTTTCTTTCAAAACGATGGATGATTTCGCCCAAAAGATTTCTCTGAAGGGCATCCGGCTTTATGATGATTAAAGTTTTCTCCTGCATATATCTACATTATAAAAAATTTTATTTAATTTTCAAATTCTCGCCATCAGATATTACCTCTATTCTTCCCATTTCATCCGTTCTAAAAACTGAAATGTTCATTCTTTTTAAACGTTCCAAGACCTCTTTATAAGGATGGCCGTATTTATTATCTTTTCCAACAGAAATTATTGCATAACGAGGACTGACCCGGCTTAAAAATAATTCCGAACTTGATGTCTTAGACCCGTGATGGCCAACCTTTAAGACATCGCTTTTTATATCTTTACCATTAAAGACCAAATAGCTTTCCATTTTTTCCTCCATGTCACCGGTAAATAAAAATGAATTATTCCCGTAATTTAATTTTAAGACAAGCATTGCATCATGAGGAGACATCTTTGAGGTATCAACATTACTTGGCGGCAATAAAACATCTAGATAAACACCATCACCCAAATCAATTTTAGAACCGCTATTTAAAATAAATTTCTTTATGCCCTTATCTTCTATGAGCCTTTCCAATTCCAGATAGCCTGAGGAATCAGAGACTGCGCCTGATTCTACCACTGCCTTTATCTTATAATTTTTTAAAACATCAATAAGACCGGCTATATGATCACTATCGGGATGCGACTCAATGACCACATCTATTGTCCTATCGTAAAACGGCATCACCTTGGATAATTCGTTTAAAATTTTTCTATTGGGCCCACCATCTATTAAAACCTGATTACCATTGGCCGCCTGAATAAAGGCTGCGTCTCCCTGGCCAACATCTAAAAACCAAACCTCAAGCCCCTTTCTACTTTCCCAAAAAACGACGTACCAGACAAAAATCAAAGAGATTAAAAGGAGGACGACAAAATAATATTTAAAATTTTTTCTAAAATTGTCCACTATATTTTAATAGTACCAAAAAACCTTGCCATCGGCACATATCAAGCCTAATGTTAAAGGTAATTATTTAAGAGAGATTTTACCATTATCCATTAAGATGAGTTCGGTGAAAACCAACAGGTCGGGAAAATTCTTTTGGATAAATGCCTTAGCCCTTTCTAACTCATTTTGATGAAAGGATATTTCCTCCTCTTTTGAGGCAAATTTTTTGCTCCCGCCATAACCACCGCAGTCAAGATGATTGGTCAAAATAATTTTTTTGGCGTTATGTAAGCGCATTGAGGTCCTTATATTTTCTAAAAGCGTTTCTCTATATCCCTCTTGGTCCGGAGAGTTTAGATTTTTACAAGAACCAGCCATACTTACCAAATCAAAATCGCCGTATTTTTCTTTGAGCAACAAAAGCGCCTTAGGCCAGATGCGATAGTCCATACACAAAACCACAATTGACATATTTTTTATGTTTTCCATAGAAAAAATTATATAGGATAAAATAATCGTTTACAAGGCAAAAAAGAAAAACTACTTTCTAAATCATCATTTTAGACATATTAATTTTGATTCTTTGGGAAAAATTTGAAGATAAAAATTATTAAAATGAAATAGAGGACTATGGTTAAAAATGCGGGGAAATTAGAGATTGTAAATGACGAGGCGGGTAAATTAGCAAAAAAATTTACAACACCCAACTCATATTGAGTGATAAGATAACTCAACCAGCCAAAGGGAATTGCCAAAAAAGAGCTTATCATCCCTAAAATACCAGTTAAAAATCCTAAAAACATTGTCAGGGGCATAAATGATAAAATTAGGATATTGGTTAAAAGTGAGTAAAGGGAAAATAAACCAGTTTTATAAAGTAAAAGCGGCAATACCATAATCTGGGCGGAAAGCGTTGAGACAAGTGTCTCCTTTAAACCAAATTTTTTGGGAAGAGATTGAAATTTTTCTTCTAAAAGCGGGCTCAGATAAATTAAGCCCATGGTTGCCAAAAAAGAAAGTTGAAATGAGGAATCAAAACGCAAAATTTTGGGGTTGATAAAGACCATAAAGAAACCGGCCAAAAGAAGTGCCCAGGAGACGATATAAATTCTTCCAAAAAATTTTGCCGTCATTGCCAAAATGGCCATAATTGAGGCCCTGACAGTGGCCGCTGCCCCGCCTGTCATTATGGCAAATAAAATAATCCCCAAGATACTCAAGATAAACCCAAAGGCCATGGGTAAAAAGGAGGTAATGCTCATTATGCTCTTTGCCACAATGGTTATGTTATATCCGGATAATACAACGATATGGACAACACCTGTCTTTTTAAAATCATCTTGGAGTTTTTGGGGAATAGATGTTTTTGCGCCGATGGTCACCCCGCCCAAAAAAGAGGCATTGGGCTCGGGCACGACCCTTAAGATACTAGACAAAAAATTTCTTTTTAATTCAAAAAGATATTCTTTTAGCCTTGAACCGTTACCAGAGGAAACAAAGTCTATCTTCGGATAAAATATCTCATAATAGATATCGTCTTTTGATAAATATGCCTGCCAGTCAAAACCAGAAAAATTTTCAGGCCTCTTTAAAGCTCCGTTTATTCTCAATCTGTCTCCATATTTATACTGAGGATATAAATTGGCATAAACCAAAATTTTATAAGGCTTTCCATTAAAATCAGTTTTAAAAACAATCTCCTGATGATTCTCTTTTTCTTCCGGATCATTAAAGACCACCCCCTCTAATAAAACTTTTTGATCAACAAGTTTTTCCATCCCATTAAAATCTGATTTTAAAACAAATTGATAACGTAAATAACCAAACCCAAGTCCCAAAAGAAAAAAAGAGAGAGAAATCAAAAGGCCTTTATCTTTTAATGTAATGCCTGTAAAAAGCATCACCGAGGCCAAAAAAATAAAAAACGCGGCCAAGGACCATCCCCAATTATAAAAAGAGCACCAGATTATTCCCACAAAAAAACCCAGTGCCAAAAGAAAAAATTTTTGTGTCTCCATTTAAACTAAAACATTGATTTAGTTTCCTTTTTATCCATTGCCTCATTAGCCAGACTATCTGCCAATTTATTTTTCTCCCGCGGTATCTCAACAAAATCTATTCGCAAAAAATCAAGCCTTAAATTCCATACCTTGATAAAAAGGGGAAAAAGTTTTTCCTCTGTGATTTTATATTTACCGGACAATTGTCTTGAGACAAGCTCGCTATCCATCCGTATCTCCACAACCATCTCTCTTGTCTTTTGCTTGCCAAAAAGATGTCTGATTTTTTGCAGGGCAAAGATAACGGCCTCATATTCTGCCTCGTTATTGGTACAAATGCCAATACTCTGAGAATATTTTTTAATAATTTTTTTACCATCTTTGGTAATGACCACACCAATGCCAGAAGGCCCTGGATTCCCCCTTGAACCGCCGTCTGTATAGACAATTATTTTCTCTTCTTTAACCATAATTTAATTTTAACCCCTAAAAATTAAACAGGCAAATTTTATTTTAGAGATCTTTAGTCGGTAAAATGTCTAAAATCTTTAATCTCAATTCCGGCGTGGTCTTAAAAAAAGATTTCTCCAGAGTTGCCACCAGATTAATTTTAGAACCGATTTTTACCTTTTCTAGATCTTTCATAAAAAACCCAACAGCCGAAATTATCTCATTTTCAGATTTTTTAAAATCTAATTGCAAATGCAGACCACCATTACCAAACACACGTTTATTAAATACCTCTAAATTTTTAAATAAAAATATTGGTTTGGGATTATCTGATCCAAAGGGCGCAAATTTTTCTATGGCAGAATAAAATTCTTCATCTATATCTTTGATAGATACTTCCGCATCAATATATAAATTGTTTTCCGCATGAAATTTAGGGATATTTTCAAAGGCAGAAAAAATTTCTTTTTCAAAAACATCTATTTTATCCTCCTTTAAAGTAAATCCTCCGGCAAAGGAATGCCCACCCTTGTCAAAAAAGATATCCTCGGGCAAAAGGCTCATCAATTCCACCACATTAATGACTCCATCGCTTCTACAAGAACCCTTTATCTCTTTGGCCCTCTCTTTGCCCCATAAAAAAACCGGCCTATTATATTTTTCAACAAGTCTTGAGGCTGCCAGACCCAAAACTCCGGTGTTCCAATTTAAATTACCAAAGACGATTACCGACGGCAGATCATCTAATCTCTCTAATTTTTTATCTACCTCCTCTAAAATTTTTTCCACGGCATTTTTTCTTTCAACACTTAACATCTCCATTCTGGAGACAATCCAATTGGCCTCCTCAAAAGATTCTGTTGTCAAAAGTTCAAAACTGGCATTGGCATGAGACATCCTGCTGGTGATATTTATACGCGGGGCGATCATAAAACTTACATCATCTTCATTAATGGTTAATGGGTTTAAACCCAGACGATTAAAGAGGGCCAAAAGACCCACTCGCCTTGTCTTTCTTAAAACCTTAAGACCATAATAAGTTAAGATTCTATTTTCTCCCAAAAGAGAAACCATATCAGCAATGGTGGCTATGGCCACCATATCCAAAAGCCATTTTTCCCAACCGGGAACAACCTCAAAATGTCCCATCTCCAATCCCCTATTTATGATTGCCTGAACCGTTTTAAAGGCCAAACCGGCTCCGCAAAAATCTTTAAACGGATAGAGATCCTCTTTTTGCTTGGGATCAACTATGGCAAAGGCCGGAGGCATCTTCCCGCCATTTAGATCAGGTGGAAGATGGTGGTCAATGATTATGGCCTCCATACCCAAATTATTGATTAATTCAATCTCTTCAACATCGGTGATGCCGCAATCTAAAGTTATAATCAAAGACACATTGTCTTTTTTAAATTCTTTTATTGCCTCTTTGGTCAAACCATAACCATCCTGATGTCTATCAGGAATATAGACATTAAAGTTATCAAAACCTATTTTTTTAAAAAAATGATAAAAAATGGCGCTTGCAGAAACGCCATCGGCATCGTAATCGCCAAATATTATCATCTTTTCGTTATCTCTTACAGCCTTAATGATTCTCTCCACCGCCCTTTCCATATTTAAAAGCTCAAAGGGATCCCTTAAATCTTTTTCATAATCCGGATTTAAAAATTTATATGCGTCTTCTTCTGTCTTAATCCCCCGATAAAATAAAAGCTGATCTTTTAAGTTCTCAGAAACCCTCTCTCTTAAAACCCACTTTTTCATAAACCTTATTATAAATAATTTTAAGATAAAACCTAATACCCGCCTTAATGGCGATTTGAAAAAACAAAAAATGAGTAAACGGCTATTTAATCTTTAAAGCCTCTATACCAGGCAGAGTGCCATTAGATAAAAATTCCAGCATGGCCCCGCCTCCGGTGGAGACAAAGGAAAAATTTTTAAGTCCCACCTTTTTTACGGCAGCAACAGTATCTCCCCCGCCTATTATTGATATGGCATTAGATGAAGAGATAACCCTGGCCAGTTCAATTGTTCCCCTTTTAAATCCATTTTCATAATCGCCCAAAGGCCCGTTCCATAAAATAAATTTTGATTTTTTAATTATTTCCGAGAGCATCTCCATTGTCTTTAAACCGGCATCTAAAATTTTATTCTTGCTAAAAACTACATCTATAGGCAGGATAATCTTTTTTTCATCAAGATATTTTGAAACATCTACCGATTCATCTATTATAGAATCTCCAATATCTTTTCCGTAAAGTTTAAAAAAGTTATTGGCAAGGGCGCCGCCAATAAAAATTTTATCTGCGGTCTTTAAAAATTTTTCAAGAACGCCTAGTTTTGTTTTAAATTTTATTCCTCCCAAAATTAATAAAAAGGGATGTTTGGGATTAAAGGCGGTACTCAAATTCTTAATTTCCTCTTCAAAAAGAAAACCGGCATAAGAGGGTAGATATCTTGGCAAACCAACAATAGATGCATGATTTCTATGAGAGACGCTAAAGGCCTCGTTAATATAGATATCGGCCAGGCTTGCTAATTTTTTAGAAAAATTTTTGTCATTTTCTTCCTCGCCCTTAAAATTTCTTATATTTTCAATAAGAACCACCTCACCATCTTTCATCTCTTGTGTTTTTCTTTTAATGACATCTAGATCTATATCTTTTATAAATTTTATCTTTAGATAATTGGCCATTGGCCTTAATGATTTTGTTTTTCCCTCTGTTAAATGGCTTATCAAAATTATCTGGGCTCCCTTTTTCTTTAAAAACTTTATGGTCGGTAAAGTTTTTTTTATTCTAAAATCATCCTCAATCTTCCCCTTTATCACCGGGACATTAAAGTCAACTCGCATCAATATTTTTTTATCTCTTAAATCTTTTAATTCTTTAATAGTTGGCATCTTCATAAAATATTAAATATCTTCGGCTGTTTTTAAAATTTTAATAAAATTTTCCGGATTCAAACTCTCTCTACCCACCAAAAGACCATTAACTCCTCCGTTTTTTAAAAATGGCTCGGCATTTTTAACATTAACTGATCCGCCATATAAAATCATTGTCTTTTTGGCCTCATCATTGCCCAAAAAGTGTGAGAGCATTCTTTTTATAAAGATGGCCACTCGCGATGTTGCCTCAGGAGTATCAGATGATTTTGCCTCTATACCAATTGCCCATATGGGCTCATAGGCAAAGATGATATTTCTAAAATCTTTTTTGGATATACCCCTTAAACCTTCATCCATCTGAGTTTTTATAATTCCCAGATATTTGCCGTCATCATCTCTTGTTTTTTCTCCTATACAAAAAACAATTTTCAATCCGTTTTTTAAAGAAATTTTAATTTTCTTATTTATTAACTCATCTGTCTCGCCCAAGCCAACCTTTGGATATCTCCTCTCCGAATGCCCAATTATCACATATTTTGCGCCCATATTTTTAAGCATTGAGGCTGAGATATCGCCTGTATGAGCTCCGTTTTCAAAACAGGAGACATCTTGGGCGCCAAGCATAATCTTTGATGAAGCGTTATTAACCATTGGCAGATAAACATACGGCGGGCAAACAACAGTCTCCACTCTCTTTAACCTTGCCGCGGTATTATTAATCTTTTTAAAAATTTCTTTTGCCTCTTTTAAAGAAGACGGATTCATCTTCCAATTTGCCACAATTAATTTTTTCATAATTATTTATTATAACAAATCTTTATAAATTTTACCTTTCCTCCCATTGAAGAATCTTAAAATCCGTATCAATAAAGGGCGTGAAGATTGGCGGGTTATAGACCAAATTAGAATCAAAATAAGTCTCCCGCGATAAATAGCCGGAGATAACCTGGCTACCGGATGTCCATTGAGTACCCACTCTACCATTACTCACTACAGATCCATAAATTTCCAAACTTTGTCTAACATTTCCCGGATAATGATTGCGTCCAAATCTACCCTTTTGGGCAATATATATGCCGCGGAGCTTCATATAATCTGGCGACTGAGGACCTATTAAAATATTTCTTTCGCCAATTAAGGTAAACCCATCTGTTCCATCCGTTGTTGAATAATCAACGCTACCTATTAAAACCACATCTGTATCAACCCCGGGGTTGGAAATATTGGCAGAGGCTAAACTGACCTTGCCGGATATTGTTCCCTCCAGCCATAAATTATCTTCAACAAAAATCACAGAACAATTTTGGGGGACATTATACGTTCCGTAAAGATATTCTCCGGTGATGGTAAAATAATCATAATGCCAGTCTTCCTCATATGAATAGGCATAGGTTTTAGAAAGGCCAGTGATAACCCAAGCCTCAAATTTCTCCCGATTTGTTAAGGCATCTTTAAAAAACTTAAGATGATAACCCTTTCCAGACGGAGACGGAGGTAAATATATACCTCCGTTGTTTTGGGAGAAATTTTTCATCTGGGCCAGATCAACAGTAATGGCGTTAAAATCAAAGGGCGGCGATGGATAGATAAAAAGGTCCGGCTTTGAATTATCAGTATTTGAAAAGACGCCCGGGCAGATGCAATTTTTATTATTAAGATGACAGGGATCTCCGCATTGACCCAAACCCCAACCTTTTCCCGGAAAGCCTTGCGGTCCGCAACCAAAGGAACTTGTACAAATCCAAGTTTGTTTAGAAGAAGTCACAGTTGATTGGTTTAAACCATCCATTCTTATTCCGCCGTTACTATGATATGGCCCTCTTATCTCATGATCAGAACCAACCCAGACATCATCATTTAAGATATAACTATATTTTGCCACTGAAGTTTTGGCGTATAAAACACTAATCTTTCTTTTTATATCAGGATATTTATTTGTCCAACCAGTGGAGATAATATTTCTCTGGATTGCCTGACCGCAAGACATTGAGGTATTAACATCTAAAGAGAATTTACCTAAAAGATTCCCACCTGCATCATAATAATCTTTTTGTAAAGGGCAATTCCCCTCTATCCCGTGATTAAGACACCAACGATAATAATCAATTCCTGCCTCGGCAATATCTAAAGACTCATGCCATGCCATCTTCTGAGATATCTGTCTATATTGCACAAAGACAAATCCCAAGAGTCCGCCCAAAATTATCAAAAAGAGGGTGCCGTAGACTAAAACTAAAATTAAGATTGCTCCTTTTTCTTTTTTCTTCATACTATTTTAAATTTCTTAATTGAACAAACGACTCCAGCTCATAATCAGAGGGAAGACGGTTGGGATTGATGTTAATAACCAAAAAGACCTTCATCATCTTTGTATCGCTTAATCTCGCTGGATAATCGGTGATTTTGTTACCATTTGAATCAAAATATTCAAAAATTGGCGGCACGTTACGCACGTAGGGAGTGATTGTTGTTATCACCTCCTGATCTAAGGGATAAGCAGGCGGATCCCCCACTGGCTTTATCACGCCCTTTTTAAACTCATGGGCGATCCCTGTTAAATCTTCAGTATAAGAAAGTTCAAATTTTGTCTTCATCACCGTAGGACAACCAGGCCCAACATCTGGGGAGGCATCAGCCAAAAGAGAGAGATTATTATCTTGTAAAAAGTTTTTGACATCAAAAGTCTTTGTTCCCTGCCATGTTCCCAGACAATCAGAACAACCAGTTTTACAGATATCAGAAAGCTTTGTGCCATCAGCGTAAATATCTACATATTCTTTATTATTTTGACCCAGATCGCCATCAGAGGAAACTCTTAATGTGGCAGAGGTTAAAGTTCCCTGCAAAAAATTAGAAAAATTTACTCCGCAACTCCCGCCGGAAACCGAGGTCTCGCACTCTTTTGTTAAAGTTCCGGAATTAACTAAAGACATAAAATATCTCACCCTCTCCGGCTTACCGTCGTTATCAATGTCACTATAAAAAATAAACTCCTTGTCATCTGCCTTCTCAATGGCATAAAAACCATTTGCTCCCTCGCGCGCCTCTCTGATTTCTTTTATCATTGTATCAATCCCCCTTCTTGCCTCGCTTATGGCGCTAATCTCCTCCCAGGTATAACTATGCGTTCTATAAATTAATAAAAGTAAGGCTGTTGCCGCAATTATCGCCATTGTAAAAACAGAGATGGTCACAATCGTTTCAATGAGGGTAAATCCTTTATCTTTTTTCATAAATTATTCTTGTTGTGTTAAACCTATTATCTTGGTGTTATCGCCGCTTATATTAACCGTTCCCGTATAAGAAGAATAGCCGCCAGCTCCGATCTCTAAATTATAAGTCCCGGTTGAAAGAGGAATAAATAAAGTCTGACCCTTCTCGTTTGTATATTGGGTTTTATCGTATCCTGTTTTATAAAGTCTGACACTGGCGGAAAAAATCGGTTCCAAAGTATCATTATTTTGAACGGTTATCAAAAGAGAGTTTTCGGCATCAATATATAATTTAACCGACTGATTTACACCCGGTGAAAGATTAATTGGTTGTAAAGATGGATCAGTGCCTACTAAATCCAAGCCGGTTGACGATGGAATGGAGAAAGTATATAAATCCCATTCCAAATTATTAATATCTTTATGTCCGTTTGAATCAGTTGTATATGAAGCCGAATATTTATAAATTGGATTTTCAGAGGCATCTTTCCCCACAATTTTTTCTCCTCTTAAATCAAAGGAAATATTACCAATTGGAGAGGCATTGGTATCAAGCCACGTTATTTGCCAAGAATAGAGACTGGGAGTGGTTGAGGCATCTTGAGTAGAAAGATTTGCCTTAATTCTAAGCTGAGGGTAGGTGGTGGTAGAAAGTGAAGTCAAATTAACAGGAGAATTTTCAAAACCAGAAGAATTGCCAGGGAGATCACTTTCAGGAATTGGCGCCCACAAAGATCCATCAAAATAAAGCAATTGATATTTTATGGTGGTGGTGGCTGGATTTTTAAAGTCGCTCCATATAAGTTGAGACCATTTATCTAAATTACTTGGAGAAATTGTTTTAGAAATAACATAACCAGAATCAGTATAACCATTTTCTGATGTAGATTCTAATTCAACCTTACCGCCGGAGACCAAAACACTGGAGGTTGATGAGATTTTGGTTTCATCATTAAAGGAATCGGAAAAACTGGCCGTCCCCCAGGTAGAATAGGTGTCTATAGAAAATGAACCCAATCTATCAATGGAAAAACTTTTTTGAACCAATTGATTCTCAAGAACAATGGGATGGGGAGATTCTGGCGTGATTATTGTCTTGCCGTTATAGATATCACCCGAAGCATAAGTACTTTCAGTGCTATAATTATTTTTTGAAACAACAATTTTATAGGTAGAGGTGGCAAGAGGAATATTTACCTTGCCAGAGCTGGGAGTATAAACCTCTGTGATTTTCTCTCCTGTAACAGGGTTAAAGACTTCTAACTTTGAGGTGTCTATCATATTGCCTAAGGCGTCAAAAACCTGGACGGATAAAATCCCGCCTGGTTGACTGGCGCAGCTATTGGCCTCCTCCACCAAATCTTTTGGCATTATATCAGTGGAAAACCTTACCTCTCCGGCCAAAAAACCACCCCAGGAAACTCTCACGTCCGCCCGTTTATAATCTAAATTACAATCATCTCCTCCGCCAACTCCATCTATATCGTCAGAGATATATTTTACCGATGTCTCTATATTAAATTCTGTGCCGTTTCTTATTGTGGTCGTAGAAGAATCTAATATTCCCTCAGCATTGGGTAGTGTAGCTCCCTTGGTACCCACAAGATTATAATTAAGGTTTCTTATTTTCTCTATCTGGCCTGAGGCAATGGCAATGGCTGTTGTCCTGTTTTTACTTAGAGTAATTAATTTCATTGAGGCGCGATAGGCGCCGAAAATACCCAAAAAGACAAGGAGGAGCAAAAAGGTGCCGACCAGAACCTCAACCATCGTGAAACCTTTTTTTCTGTTTTGGAAATATAAAAAATTTTTCATAAAGGCAGATTAAATTTTTATCTTCCATCAAAACCCTCCGGTCATTGAATACATTGGCTGGATCATTGAGACGGCAAAAAATCCCACGACCAAACCAATTATCACCATCAAAAATGGCTCAATGATTGTAGTTAAGTCTTTGGTGGCATTTTCCACCTCCTCCTCGTAAAAACTGGCCAGCCTCATGAGCATATCAGACATCTTGCCCGTTTCCTCGCCCACGGCCATCATCTCACCAACCAAAAGCGGATAAAATTTATCTGCCTCTTTAAAAATCTCTGACATCGGGCTGCCCTTTTGCACCTCTTCTTTCGCCCTCTCTAAGACATTTTTATAATGATGATTTTGTAAAACATCTTCGGTGATGGAAAGCGCCTCTATGATATTAACTCCGCCAGAAATTAAAGAGGCCAAGGTCCTTGAGGTGCGGGCGGAATTTATTTTTTTGGTTATTCCGGAGATAATTGGTATTTTTAAAACAATGGTGGAAAAAAATCTTTTACCCCTTTGAGAATAGGACATCAAAACAAAGATCATAATTAAAGACAAGAGTATCAAAACAAAGAGAATAAAATGCCCTGTAAAAAAGTCGCTTAAAAAGATGACGATTTTTGTGCTGGTTGGTAAATCAACCCCCAACTCCTTAAAGGTGGAAACCAGTGTCGGCACCACGTAGATGAGCATTAAAATTCCAATCAAAATCATCACCGTAATAATTATTATGGGATAAACCATGGCGCCTCTTACTTTTTTTATAAGATTATTATCGCGCTCCAATTGGTCCGCGATGAGTTTCATTGAATCGCTCAATCTCCCGCTCTCCTCTCCCACTCTTACCATGGCCACAAAAAAAGGAGAGAAAACTTTAGGATATTCCTTCATCGCCTCACTTAATGGCTTCCCCTTTGTCACCGAATCTTTTAAACCTAAAATTACCTTTCTAAAATTCTCCTTTTCTGTCTGCTTGCCCAAAATCTCCAGCGCCCGGCTCACCGAAAGCCCGGCAGAATTCATCACTCCAAAATTACGGCTAAATATCATCTTGTCTGAAACAGAAATGGGAAGAGAGAAAAAAGAAAAAAGTTTAAATTTTTTACTCTCTCTTTTGGGCTCACAGGTAACGATGCTAAAACCTTTTTGTCTTAAACTTCGCGCCACCTCAAATCTATCTTTTGCCTCCATCTCTCCGGTTATCTCCTCTCCTGTGATCTTTTTGGCATAATAAGTAAATAACATATTAATTTTTACTCTCTTGTGGCTCTCAAAACCTCCTCAATGGTGGTAATCCCCTGAGCGGCCTTGAAGATGCCATCTTCTAACATTGTCATCATCCCCTCTTTTTTCGCCTGCTTCTCTATATCATCAGAGGTGGCATTGGCCATAATTAAATTTTTAATAGAGCTTGTCATCTTTAAAACCTCATGAATGCCAATTCTATCTTTGTATCCATCTTCGCAGTCTTTTGAAGGCTTTGGTCTATAAAAGGGAATTTTCTCCCAATTGTCTTTGGGGTCAACTATCTTCTCCTTCTTTAAAAATCCCAATACCCTATCTAAATCCACCTCCTTAGATAAATTTTCTAGCTCATCTTTGCTCAAAAAATATTTTTCCTTTTCAGGACAAAGTTTCCTCACCAAACGCTGGGCAATGATAATATTTAAGGTGGAGACAAGAAGAAAGGGCTCAACCTTCATATCCAAAAGTCTGGGGATGGCTCCGGCCGCAGAATTTGTATGCAATGTTGACAAAACAAGATGACCGGTTAAAGCCGCATTTACAGCCAGAGAGGCGGTTTCGTTATCTCTAATCTCCCCAACCATGATGATATCTGGATCCTGTCTGACAAGGGTGCGCAATCCATTGGCAAATGTCAGCCCGATATCTGGTCTCACCTGCGTCTGGTTGATTCTGGGAATTTGATATTCAATGGGATCTTCAATGGTGGAAATATTAACCTCGGGGGTGTTTAATATATCAAGCATAGTATAAAGGGTTGTTGTCTTACCGCAGCCAGTGGGTCCGGTTGCCAGTATCATCCCCAATGGCCTTCGCATTGCCTCCTGAACAATATCTATTTGCTCTGAGGTAAAACCCAATCTCTCTAAGGTAAAGCCTTTGGCATTCTCATGGAGTATTCTCATCACCACCTTTTCGCCATTATAAACGGGCAGAGTGGAGACACGGAAGGAGACTCTCTCTTCTGGAGTTTCTATTTTAAATCTCCCATCTTGAGGCAGACGCTTTTCGTCTATTTTTAAATTAGAAAGTATTTTAATTCTCGCAACCAAGCCAGGCGCAATATTAGCCGGAAGATTCATTGTATCGTGCAGAATTCCGTCTATTCTATAACGGACCAAAACACTATTTTCCATTGGCTCAATATGGATATCAGAGGCTCTCTGCAAGATAGCATGATTTAAAATTGTATCTACAATTTTAACCACCGGGATATCTTCTGCCAACTTTTTTAAATCTTCTTCTTTTATCTCTCCCTCTTTTTCCTCAATGACCTTTAAAGACTCTACCTCCTTTTGAACCAAATCACTAAACTCTGCCTGCAAAGTCTTTTTATATTGAGACAGAGCATTCTTCATTGACTTTTTATCTGTAAGTCTGGGAAGAATCTTAAAATTTGATTTTTTCTTTATAAAGTCAATGGTCTCCAGATCCTGGGGATCGAGCATGGCAACCTCTAACTCATTACCCTCTTTTTTATAGGCAACAATATTATGCGTTCTGGCAATGGGCTCAGGAATAATATTTAAGATATTGGAGTCAATCTTTTCTTTTGTAAGACTGACAAAGGGAATGCCCAAGATATAGGCCTGAAGTCGAGCCATGTCCTCCTCGCTGACTTTGCCACTCTCCACCAGATAATCTCCCAAAGGTTTTCCCTTCTTCTCCGCCTCCTTTTCTGCCTCAAGAATGTCTTTGCTGGAGACAAGACCAGTGTCAAGCAAAAATAATTTAAGTTGTTGAATATCAATATTCATTTATTTTTATTTATCTTTTAAAATTTCTTTTATCTTTTGAAAAATTTCTTCTAAAGAATAATTTGCCTTTGTCAGATAGGCGCAAGCCCCCAAAGAAAATGCCTGTCCAACATCATAACTACTCTCAACATTTGTCAAAACCATCACGGGCACCTTTTCTAAAATGGGATTATTTTTAATTTCTTTTAAAACCTCAAATCCGCCCTTTTTGGGAAGAATCAAATCAAGAATTATTAAATCCGGAATCACCTCCTGAGCCAAATTTAAACCAGACTCGCCGTCATAGGCAGAGATAAGTTCAAAATTTTCGGCGCGGAAAAGTTCGTCAAAAACCTTATGCAACCTCATCTCATCTTCAATTAATAAAATTCTTTTCATAAATTGATCTTCAGGGGCCAGTTTATGGTAGTTAATAGTAGTTCAGCTTATAATACACATAGCTTATGGCTTATAGCTGGCTACCATTGGCTGTCACCAACTACTTACCGGCCACTGGCAAGGTAAACCAAAAAGTTGATCCCTTGCCCTCTATGCTGGAAAAACCCATATCTCCTCCTGTTTTCTTTATAATCTCTTTGGCGATAAAAAGACTGATACCAATCCCCTCTGTCTGATATTCCATTGTCTCTCTCGCGCGGAAAAATTTTTGGAAAATTCTTTTAGAATCATTTGCAGAAATTCCCACACCCTCATCGGCAATTAAAAATTTTAAAAATTTCTCCTGCGGCTCAAAACTTATGGTAATCTTTCCCTTTCTTGGACTATATTTTATGGCATTGTCTAAAAGCTGATAGATAATGTTTTTAACCTTCATCCTGTCGGCGAAAACATCGGGCAATTCCTCTGGCGCCTCAATCCCAATCAAGAGATTGGCCTTGGTGGCATTGGCGCTTAAAAGCCCCACCACCTCCTCGGTGACCTTAACCAGAGAAAACGACGACGGGAAAAGAATCAAATTATTATCCTCTATCCTGTTTAGATCTAAAAGATTATTTATTATATTTATCATCTTCTCATTTTGATTTTTTATCTCCCACAAAGAGGTCTTTGCCTTTTGTTCTTCTAAATTTATCTTCTCGGTTAACAAGACATCGAGCTGCCACTTTATCGCCGAAAGAGGGGTACGTAACCGATGAGAGACATTGGCAATAAATTCTGATTTAGAACGAGAGGCCTCAGCCACCCTCTCAAAAGAAGAGACTATTATATAGGCAATTATCAAAAGAACTGCCGACATTATCAAAACAATCAAGGCTATTATCAAAGGATCGGCATGCCCCTGCGCTAAAATATAAACAGAGATTATGGAGACGATGATCACCATCCCCATTATAAAAAAGAGAAAGGAGGGACATTGCCACAAACTTATGCCGTATCGTGTACATTGATTTTTTACTCCGAGAGGGTCGGAAAGTAATTTTTTAAAATTATCTTTTATGTCCATATAAAAATATTATAACAAAAATTTTCTTGACAATAAAACAATATTGTCTATATTTAAATTAGTAGTCCCCGTGCAAACGGGGTATTATTTTAAAATAAATAAAAATAAATAAATATGGATTTAAAAGCTTTAGAATCAAGTCTAAACCAAATAGAAGAAGAAAGAGGTATCCCCAGGGAAAAACTCATAGAGGCCATTGAGGAGGCTTTGGCAACCGCCTATAAAAAGGATTATGGTAAAAAGGGCCAGATAATAAAGGCAAAATTTGATATAAAAACGGGCGAGGTCTCCTTTTCCCAAATAAAAATTGTTGTTGACGAATCAATGATAGAGCCAGAAACCTCCGAAGATGAAAAGAATCTAAAGACAGAGGGCCCCGACGCAAAAATACATTTTAATCCCGAACGCCATATTATGCTCAAAGATGCCCAGAAAATAAGAAAAGACGTTAAACCAAACGAAGAGATTGTCTTCCCCCTTGAGACAAAAAAAGATTACGGCCGCATCGCCAGCCAGACAGCCAAACAGGTTATCATCCAAAAAATCAGAGAGGCAGAAAAAGAATCTATTTTTAATGAATTTAAAAAGAAAGAGGGCGAACTTATTAGCGGCATTGTCCAAAGGACAGAATCGGGAAATGTCTTTGTTGATTTGGGAAGAACAACTGCCATTTTGACAAGAGATGAGCAAATTAAGGGAGAATCTTATAGACTGGGCGAAAGAATAAAGGCAATTTTATTTTTGGTTGAAGAGACACCCAAAGGGGTAAATCTTTATCTCTCGCGCACACACCCCAAAATGATATCAAAACTCTTTGAGATGGAGGTCCCAGAGATAGCCTCTGGCGTGGTAGAAATTAAAAGCGTTGCCAGAGAGGCAGGTTCTCGCTCTAAAATTGCCGTTTTTTCAAAACAAGAAGATGTTGATGCGGTTGGCTCATGCGTAGGCCAAAAGGGCATAAGAGTAAATACTGTCATTGCCAATTTAGGTGGTGAGAAAATAGACATTGTGGAGTGGTCTGAAGATATCAAAGAGTTTATCGCAAGCGCTCTCTCGCCGGCGAAAATTTTAAATGTGGAGATCAAAAAAGAGCCTGACGAGGAAGGATACGGTGGCGAGGCAGAGGTGACAGTTGATGAAGATCAATTGTCTCTGGCAATTGGTAGAGAGGGCCAAAATGTGAGGTTGGCGGCAAAATTAACCGGCTGGAAAATTAATATAAAATCACGCGAAGGGAAATCGGTGGCCATAGCAAACGAAGAGGGAGAGGTCATAGAGATGCCGATTGAATAACAAAAGCCTCTAAATTTGATAATTTAAAATTTTATTTTTTATTTATTATTAGTAAATAATTTAATGATTAAGAAAATATGATATATTTTGCCATCATTTCATCTTTAGTGTCTATATTTTACGCTCTCTTTCTCAACTGGAGAATTTCTCTAAAACCTGACGGCGATAATAAGATGAAAGAGATTGCCTCTGCCATAAAAGACGGGGCCAATGCCTATCTTAAAAGACAATATAAAACAGTCGCGATGGTGGCCATAATTATGGCAATAATTATCTCAATCTTTATTAATATCACAACAGCTCTTGCCTTCCTTTTGGGAGCATTTTCTTCTGCAATAGCCGGCTTTGTGGGGATGAAAATTTCTGTCAAAACGAATGTAAAGACAGCGGAGGCGGCGAAATCCGGTTTAAAAAAGGCTCTGGATTTGGCATTTAAAGGCGGGTCTGTTACAGGATTTATGGTTGTGGGTCTGGCGCTTTTGTCTGTCTCTTTATTCTATCTTATAACCAATAATGTCAATGCTCTCATCGGATTGGGCTTTGGCGGGAGTCTCATCTCTGTCTTTGCCAGATTGGGGGGCGGGATATTTACCAAGGCCGCTGATGTGGGTGCTGATTTAGTGGGAAAGGTTGAGGCCGGCATACCAGAAGATGATCCCAGAAATCCTGCCGTCATAGCAGATAATGTTGGTGACAATGTCGGAGACTGCGCAGGAATGGCAGCTGACTTATTTGAAACCTATGCAGTGACAACAATTGCGGCCATGATATTGGGAGAATTGATCTTTGGGCAAAACCACTTTTTTACTCTTCTCCCCCTTCTCATAGGCAGTATCGCCATAATCGCCTCTATCATTGGAGCATTTTTTGTAAGGCTGGGCAAAAAACAGTATATAATGGGTGCCCTCTATAAGGGTCTTATTGCCTCAGGAATTTTATCTCTTGTTGGATTTTGGCTGGTAATAAAAGAGAAAAAATTTTTTATTCCCCTTCTGGTTGGAGTTTTGATAACCGGCTTTATAGTGCTTATAACCGAATATTATACCTCAAAAAAATTTAGGCCGGTTAAATCAATTGCCCAGTCATCTCAGACAGGACACGGGACCAATATCATCACCGGGCTTTCTGTCAGTATGGAATCCACTGCCCTACCAGTTCTTATTATCTCTTTGGGTATCTTTGTCTCTTATCATGTTGCAGGACTTTACGGAATAGCCCTAGCCACAATGAGCATGCTTTCTTTAACCGGCATAATCGTTGCCATTGATGCCTTTGGCCCGATTACTGACAATGCTGGTGGCATCGCGGAGATGGCCGGATTGCCAGAATCTGTGAGAAATGTCACTGATCCCTTAGACGCAGTGGGAAATACAACCAAGGCAGTTACCAAGGGCTATGCCATTGGCTCGGCCGGGTTGGCAGCCCTTGTCTTGTTTTCTTCTTATGTTGAAGATGTAAAAAAAATTGTCTCCATAAGCGATAGAATAAACTTTAACCTTGATGATCCAAAAGTGATAATAGGACTTTTGATCGGGGGTCTGATCCCCTACCTCTTTGCCTCAATCTCTATGAGGGCAGTGGGTAAGGCTGCTGGAAGCATTGTCGTAGAGGTGAGAAGACAATTTAAAGAGATTGCCGGACTGATGGAGGGGAAGGCAAAACCTGATTATGCCAAATGTGTTGATATTGTGACTAAGGCAGCAATAAAGGAGATGATCCTCCCGGCGATTTTGCCTGTTATATTGCCCATATTGGTAGGCTTAATTTTTGGCTTTAAGGCTCTTGGTGGATTGCTCATTGGCTCAATAATTACAGGTATATTTGTGGCCATCTCCATGACATCTGGTGGCGCTGCCTGGGATAACGCGAAAAAATTTATTGAAGAGGGAAATTATGGCGGCAAGGGTTCGTTTGCTCATCAGGCGGCTGTCACAGGCGATACTGTCGGCGATCCATACAAAGATACTGCCGGACCGGCAATAAACCCCATGATAAAGGTAATAAATATCGTGGCCCTACTTTTAATCCCGATACTATTTTAGATTTAAAACCCAGAGACTATTATCTTTTTTATCTTTAAAAAGAAGGTAATTTTCGTCCGGACTTAATTTTAAATCTATGGCATCAATGCCAATATTAGAGCTCAACTTATTAGCCTCGTCAGTTGAGATATCTTGATACCATATTTCATCATCAAACAAAACCTCCCCCTTATACCAATCATCAGGATATCTAAGATTTAAGGGGGTGCTAACGGGATTGGCGCAGTATATAATATCTTTATTTTTTAGAGAGAAGACACATTTATCAGCAAGAGTTCTCATAAAGAGAGGTTTTACTTCTTTCTTGTTTATATCAAAAATTTTTGTCTCCATTCCGTTATTTGATGATTCGCTGTATAAAACTTTTGAACCATCAGGCGAGAGCACGGCAATCAGACCATAGATATTTCCTAAGATTTTAGTCAACTTGCCTGTCTTTGTATCAAGCGTATAGAAAAATCCCTCAGCCATTGAAGATGGTTTTGTCAAAAGGGTAATTTTGTCTTTTGTTGGCCAACTCGCCAAAAAATCTTCAAATGTGGTGCTGAAAATGCTAACCGGTTTTTTGTTACCAATATCAGACACAAAACCCTTTGTTATATCTCCTGATGTGACAAGATAAAATATTTTATCTTCAAACGGAGAGATTATGGCCTCTTTTGAACCATCTGGTAAAAATATTCCGCCCAAAGAACCTGATTCTGTGGTTGTAGACATTTTAATAGACGAAAGGAAGTTCTTGGCCCTTACATAAGGACTATCAGTATCATCAAAATACCGGATAATTAAATTATTACCATTTTTTGACCATGAGACATCAAAAGTCTTCAAAATGGTCGTATTGGTAATTTTCTTTTTAGCCTGACTAGCAATAGAAATATCGTAGGTATTGCCAGAAGTTCTATCTATATATCTTACGGTGGTTGTGGAAATCCAAGTCGCTCCGCTTATAGGTTCTTTTACAAGCTGAAATAATTTTTGTAATTCACTCTTATTTTCCGGGGGTAAATTATTTTCATTACCACCTTCGCCTCCCTGGGATGGAGTAGTGGGAATATTTATATTTTCCTCCCCACCAGAGGGGAAAAGATGACTCAAAGACTCAATCTCTCCGCCCGGCACGCGACCAGTCTGACGCAGATACAGATAGACAGCCTCTCCAATAATTAAAATTATTATTAATATTATAAAAATTGTTTTTTTGCTCATAAATATATTTTAACTATAAAGAGATATGAAGATGAGGACCTGTCGTCGTATCATAGGCTCTTCCCCCGCAATTTACATACTCATTTGTTACCTTCAAGCCTGCTGACTGGGCAGAGCTAATAACCTTAGAAACCCCATCGCAAGAATTACCCCGCTGCATAATGGCAACATCTACACAAGTACAGTTTGCATGACAGGGATCACTATGTGTAACAGTGGGAGGGCAAGCCTCTGTAATCTTCCATTGTACACCAGCCACATTTAAGCCCTTTAATTTTTCTGACAGGGCTAAATTCGTCTGGCAATTACTAATACCGCCACTACACGCTGCGGGTAGTAATCTATCTCTTAGATCTCCATTTGCGATACTGATGCAATTGGCACAGCCGTTAAAAGATGGCGTCGTCCCCGATGTTGGCGCTCTAAGATTAATCTCAGGTATACTATATCTCATACTTACCAAATCTGGATTGATGAGATCTAAAATAATCCAAACACTCAAGGCCAACAATAAACCCCAGATTGCGCTCCAAATTTTATCTTTACCCCTTTGAAGTAAAGATTCATTTGCTCCGCTTACCATTATAAAAATTCCGCCGATGGCAATCTGAACCACTGCCAAAACGCCCGCTGCCGCCAGACCAAAGAAAAAAAGCCATCTCAAAAAATCAGGAAGACTGCCAAAAGTAGGAGAGCCTCCTGGCCCGCCAGAGGAGGGTGGCACTTTTGGGTCCAACACAACGTCTTCGGCCAAAAGAGGATAAAAACTTATAAAGAAAGATAAAAAGAAGGCAAAAAATACAATTGAGATACTTATTAATTTCTGTCTATTTGATTTGTAAAAATTATTTTTTTTCATCGTCATCCTTTAATAAATCAATAACTTATTGTCATTTCTTTCCCAGCTGACTGAAAGACATTTTGAGAATTTAAAACATTAATTCCGATGTCTGTAGAACCAGAATTTCCTCCGGTAACCAACGAAAGGACGTTTGGCAGCTCTGGAGTAGAAGATTTTATGGGATTATCATTCATAAACCATTTGTAGATAATACCTTCTAAATCTTTTGAAGAAAAGTAAAACGGCTCTGCCCTTATGACGATTCTATCTTTCTTTAGTTCAAAATTATTCCCCAAAGATCTATTGTAAAGAACTCCATAGAGCGGATCCTCTTCATACAAAATTACTTCGGAATTGATGTTTGGGATATTGGCCGTGGCAAGGGCAACAGATTTACCATCTAAACTCTCCACTTTTACTGTCACCGCATTTTGACCAGAAAAATTTCCTGTTAGATAAGTAAAGGACGATTTTTCTAGCCCCGAGACGCTTGGAAATTCTTGCGAACCGCTAGACCATTTATAGACTAAGTTATTGTTGTTTGAAAAATGCGGTATGGCAGTAAATTTTATTTTGGAATTTATAGTGGGAAGCGCGCGGCCTTTATAATAAAAAGGCGTATATGTCTCAGCTGTCCAGAGTAAGTCAACAGTGGCGGGGATGATGGTGATTTCTCTTGTCAAGACATCACCCTCTAGGGTGGCGATATAAATTGATAGATTATTTTTTGAACCGATATCTCCAACTCTAAAAGAAAAAACTGTCTTCCCCCTACCGCTTAATTTCTCCACCCCGTTTAATCTCCAGCTAATATTGCTGTTATTTAAATTATAAGTATAACTTGAAAGAGAAATCACAACCTCATCATAAGGTCCTGGATATTGAGGAGACAAAGAGATGTCAAGATTTTCGCCTGCGGCGTCTGTAGTTAAAACGTTCCACCCCCAAACAAATGTTAATAAAAATAAAATTATTACTTTATTTTTCATCTCTATATTATCTTTTCTTATAAATTTTAACATCTTTTAAAAAATTTTGCTAATCAAGAATTATCCTAATGAGAGCGGCTCCGATGTTAACAGGTATTACGCTCAAAAAGGCATCCAAAACACTGCCCAAGCCTATTGGTAGAACAATTTTTAAAATTTCATTTGAACCCGCCTTTCTTTTGGGGCCGAAATAAAGCCACAAAAGAATTCCAAAGAGCATATTAAAGACAACACTGATAAAGGGAATTAATGCCAAAAGGTCAAAAAAGGCCGCTGTCACTAATATTAACCAATGCTGGGAAATTTTTTTACCAAAAGATAAAAATAATTTTACCTTACCAGTTGGCGTGGAGACATCTAAAGATGATGATGCCGCACGCGCCTGTTGAAGCTCGGCCATTCTACTTTCTTCTATTGTTAGTTCGTCGTCCATAAAATATTTATTAAACTAATCTACAAATTACGAATCATAATTAACATATTGGCATTACATTTGCATATTGGCATCACCTTGTTGCATGGCGGCAAACTCTTCCTTTGCCTTTTTAATTGCCAGAAGTTGGCTGGGGTCAGAGGTGATAATTTGCTCTTCAGTATAAGAGGCCATTATCTTTATTGCCACGTGTTTTAATCCTGCAAAAAATATCCCCTCCCCTACATCAGCCTCAAGCAACATAAATTTTTCCTCCTCTGTGAGATTAAAGGTTTTTTGGACCAAATCAATTGTGGCCGGGGACTGCTTTAACAAAATTTGAATAGATGAATTGGTGATAATGGGGACGCCATAGGGAGACAAAAGGAAATCATTTACATCCTGAGTGATGGTCGCCAACCCGAGATAATATTTTCTACAACGTTTGGCGATACCGTAAAGAAACGAGGCGGTATCTTCATACTTCATCATCCACCAGGCCTCATCAATTACCAACAATCTCTTTTTTATCTCCTTTCTAATGGCATTCCAAATATAGTGAGTGATAAGATACATTCCTATTGGCCGTAACTCCTCTTCCATATCTCGGATGGAAAATACTACCAATTTTTTGTTTATATCAATATTTGTCGGCTGATTTAGAAATCCAGCCCAGGAACCTTTAGTATACTTACTCAACCTCTGAACCAATGACTCACCGCCCTCCATCCCGGCCAAGACCACCTCCAAATCTGTAAGAAGGGGTGGCGAGGCCTTAGAGAAATCAGAGTCGGGAGTGATATCGCGGCTGGCATAAGTCTCGGTTATGGCGCGGTCCAAAATGGCATCCTCCTCAGGTGTTAGACCGCCAAGCATTAACCTAAAAAGCCCTACAAGGCTAATTATATTAGAACGCAAAACATCTTGGGGCGACTCATCTTCTCCCACCGGTGGCAAATCAAAGGGATTAATATGGTAATTGGAATTTAAGGAGATATCAAAAAATCTTCCGTCAACCGCCTCTGCCAAATATTGATACTCCTTTTCTGGATCAATGACTATCACCTCAGTGTCAAACATCAAAGTTCTTAAGACCTCAAGCTTGGTGGTAAAAGACTTGCCTGCGCCAGCCTTTGCAAAGATAACAGAGTTATAATTCTCTAAAGAATATCTATCAAAGAGGACAAGGCTGTTGTTGTGCATATTTATACCGTAAAGTATCCCTCTGTCTGTAGAAAGGTCAAAGGAGACAAAGGGGAAAAGACTAGAGGCCGGAGAGGAATTGAGCTGAGTACTGATATTAAGTTTATCTACCCCTAAAGGTAAGACACTTTCAAATCCCTCTTGCTGCTGGAACAGAGCCGGCTTGATATAAACGAGTTTTGATTCCAAAATTGATCTGATCTCCACCTCTAATCTGTCTAATTCTTCAACACTATCTGCATAAATTGTCATATATAAGCCGACATTAAATAATTTCTCCTGAGCCTGCATAAGTCTATCGCGCAAATCCTCTAGATCTTGATAGGCGGTGTCAAGCATGGGATCACGCACAAGCCCCCTTTCCTCCCTCTCGTGTATCTGCGACTGCACCTCTGCCACCTTTTTTTGTAACTGACGTAAGATACTGGAAGTGTCTATAAGATGAATAAAGATAGAAACATCAAAAACTCTGTCCAAATTAATTACCGGCGAAAACCACTCTATGGAGAGGAAGCGGGGGTAAGACATAACAAAAAGCGTTCTGGCCAATTTACTGCCAACGCGCAGATAATTGGCATTAACCTGAAAGGCTGAGGGAGCAATAACGTCTTGCAACCTCAAAACTCCGGTCTCATAAATTTCCTGCGGAATAACAGGCATAACCTCTATGCCCTCGTCCGTCTTTTTCTCCTGTTTTTTAAAAATATCTTCTAATGCCATAAATATGATTTGCAAATTAACTTAAAACCTCTTTTTCTAATTCGCCTGGATTATAGAGTTTGTAAAAAAGTTCTATAAGCTGTTCTGTGCCCAGTAAAACACTTCTCACCCCGCAACGAGCAAGACCCTGATACACCACATCAGCCCGTTGTTGGAGCTGTAATTTTTTCTCTTCAAAATCATCTCCCACATCCTCTGGTTTCTCATTTTTCTCCTTGGGTTTAAAAACAGACAAAAGTGTCTCCAGCGCACCCTTTTTTGTAGAGACAACTGACGGCGTATAAGAAATGACTATATAAAAACTTTTGGAGACGATATTGGTTGATTTGACAAACTCCTCTACAAAATCCATATATTCTCTAATTTGTATCTTTAATAATTCATTACTCTGTTTTCTCTCCGCATCCTGTAAAAGCAATATATAAGGGCTGATATCAAGCTTCCTTGATTCTATAAAAATTTGAATGGGAAAGTCCAAGGAATTTAAAAAATTCTGGTATTGCAAGATGATGGCGTTTTTTTCCTCATCTGATTTTAAGGAAAAATTTAAGGCAGAGGCCATTAAGACAACCTTCATTGAATTGTCTTTTAAAATGACAACGCCATCTCTTATCTCCTTTATTGGTATTATCTCTTGTGTTGATTTTGACTGAGCCATATTATTTTTAATTATCTTCTTTCCCTATATCGCTTTTAATATCCAGACTCCATGCCAAATCTTTTAATTTACTTCTTGTAAGCTTCGGCATATATACCTCTCCAGATGGAGGTGCGGCTGGCGCCTCTTTTTTTAATGTCCTTACTGGTAATTGTTTTGGCGGTTCTTTTTTCCATAAATACAAACGGGTGGAGGCAAAATATTTTATGGCATTCTCCACAACCCTTACAAACGGCTGATTGTTTACCTTATAAAATGCCAAGGCCAGAGAAAAAGCGCCCACTGCCATTGCCGGGATAATCATCAGCCAAAATGGCAAAAAGGCGTAAAGCAAAAATATAATTCCCCCTCCACCAACAAGATATACAAATTGTTTAAAGGTCAGGGGTCCAAATATTTTGCTTTCTACCTCTATAAATTGCGGTACTTGAAACCTCATAATTTCGTATCCTTGGGATCAATGGGCTCACGATAGGGATCAAAACCCTGATATCTTTTCTCCTCTTTTGGCATCACGTGTATATCCTCTTTTATCTTTGCCTCAAAGGGATGGGGCACAACCTCCTCGGCATTTGCTTTTGTGCTTCCCTGCATGATCGTTGGGACTGCTTCCTCTTTTTCTATCTCATTTATAATCTCTTCTTTTTTAATCTCTTTTACCTCTGATTTTAAACCCTCTGTCTTTTCCCCTGCCCCATCTTTTTCGTGTATCTTTCTTAAAGATTCCCTTATCTTAGAAAAAACCTGATTATTAATTTCTCCTGCAATGTTTTTGGCTGTCTGGATATCAACATTAAGTCTTTGAGAAATATTGGGGATAAATTCATTAACCTTTGTGAGCCCAAGCATAAAAAGTCCAGTCTCCTCAGCCAAATCCCCCATCTGAGATACTGTCAATTTGTATTTCTGAGATAATGCCTGGATGACATTGGCGCTATCCACACTGAAGATGGCCTCTTTAACATCATCAGGCAGACCCAGATAAATTTCTCTTAATTGTTCTGGCGTGTATTTGTACATAATATAATATTATAATTCACTTAAATTAAAATCTAAAAAGAATATCGTTTTTAAAATTACCCCCCAAATAATACGGAGTCGTAGCGTCTCCTTTTCTCTTCTTCTTCCTGTTTCTTTTTCTGTTCCTCAAGCTCTTCTTCCTGTTTCTTTTTCTGTTCCTCAAGATCTTTTTGCGAGACAAAGCCATGCGCCTTCATAATGGGCATACCCGGACCGCTCTGCACCCAGCCAGCCAAAGAATGGTTACCCAACTTTGATAATTCTGCCGATACCCCTTCTATTGTAGTTCCAAATTTCTTTAGAGATTCAAAGAATTGTTTTTCTGCATCACCACCAACATCTTCAATAAGCTTTCTTATGGCCGCGGAGGTAGAACCTTTAATGATGGCGTCGGTATCAGCATTTCTTGTCTCTTCGTCCGGATTTTCAAAAATCTTTTTAACAATCTCTTTATCCATATTTGCCCAATTAGCACTTGCCAATGCTCTATCTCTTGCCTTTCTCCATAAAGGCTCTTTTTCGCCCTTCTCGTTTGTTATAAATCCTGGTTCTGTACTCTCATCAATAAGATCAGGTCTTAATCTATCAAATTCCTTTAAATCCTTATCCATTCCGTATCTCTTTAGATATCTTCTGTGGTCTTTTAGTATGCTTTCATCATCACCAGATGCTGCCACTTTCTTTAATTCTCCTCTACTTGATAATTCTTTTATGATCGCTGTCCTGGTAACAGGCTTAATTTTAGAACTGGCAGAGACCATATTTTGTAATTCCGCAGTGGTATACTTTTTATAGTCTCCCTGTACCTCCTCAATCTTTTTCCTCTGAGCTGCGGCAATACTGGCAGCACCCTTGGTTAATGCGCCTCCAATAATGGGTATTTTTCTCGCGCCCTTGCCAATGGCGCCAAATATCTTGCCAGTTTTTGTCTGTGATTCTCCTGTGGCAAAGGCCTCTGCAGCTGGAGCTGTGGCTCTTCTTGCCGCAGCCGCGGCCCCGGCCTTTAATCTGCCGGGTAATTTACCAGCATAACCCTGAGCCTTATTTTTTATGCTATTTCCCCAGTTTTGCATTGCGCTGGCGCCAACAGCGCCCATCTCCTTGGCAATCGTAATTGCCATAAGCATAAAGACAACAACTATAATAAAGGGGATTAAAACAGAGAGGATAATACCCAAAAACTGAGCAATACCCTGACTCTGGTTGGCAACTTTAACAGCCAGATCCCCGATCCCCTTTACAAAATCGCTGCTAATCATCTGGGCCGCAAGATAAAATAAAAATAAGTATGCCGGAGCAAAAAAAGACTGGTTAAAAAGCTTATCCCACCATTTATTTGCATGAGAACCCATTTTAGGCAAGAGCATTGACAAAAAGGCAATTGGCGCCAAAATCATAAGAATTGAGAGAACGGCAATCCGAATTATAAACAAGACAGCAGCTGTTAAAAGAACAAAGGCAGCCACCAATTCCACCACAAAGGCGAACAAAAAGAGAACAATTAATGAAATGCCGAAGGTTACATCCGTAATTTGCCCACTATCTTTTAATGATTTTATCTTGCCAAACCCATCAGGACCCAATAATTTTGCCGGCTGGAATGAGTACATAAAAATGGCCGAAACTCCCTGAATCTCTACATTACTTAAGACAAAATTAATATTAGCCTTTGGCTGACTTAATTTATTATAAAATTCCCTGGCCAAAATATTTGAGGCATTGATTATAAAACCGCTTATTAAAAGACTAAAATTTATAAAAATGGCAATGGCAACAAATTTTACAAGCATTTGCTTGGCGCCGTAAGAAGAAAGTTGTAAAATTGTGGCAATGGCAATATATAAAAGAATAAAAATAAAAAATAAATTGGCAAAATCACGACAGACAACCCAGCCTGTCTTTATATAACCAGCGCTATAAATTGCGTCTGTTAAAGAAAGTCCTACGGAGATATCCAAGGTTTTACCAGCAAGCCACAAGACTATACCAGAAGGAAGAACAAGAATAAAATAAAGGAATTTAACTGCGCAGGCAGTGAAATTAAAACCAGACCCCCAACTAAAACATTCCATTTCGGCTAAAGATTCCTCCATCTGTTTGGAAGTCGTGCTTGCAACAGCTGGATTAAGCTTATTTGTATAGGGATTATAGTAATAAAGCCCCTGCGCTTCTACTTTTTTAATCTCAAAAGGTATCGGCCCCAAGACAATTGCCGTTATCACCAGAACTATTAAAATATTTTTTAATAAACCTCTTTTCATAAAATGAAAAATTAAAAATTATGGCGACTCTTCCGGCGGATTTTCAGGCGGATTTTCAGTTGAACCCTCTTCTGATGACGAACCAAAAGAACTACCAGGCGATGTTATCCTAATAGCTTTCTTTTGCTCTAATAATGACTGACAGGCATTATATGCCTTCTGGGCATCGCTCAAAGATGCCTTTAAATCATCAAGTAGATTAGAGGCGTCCCTATAATTCTCTTCTGTGTGGAGTTTGGGCAAAACGCTTGTATTAAATTCCTGGAATAATTTATTAAAGTCATCAGACTCGCCAGAAAATTGAGCCATTCTTTCTGCATAACCATTCCCTGTCTCAAGCCAAGTTTTAGAATAATTTTGATTCTCTATTAATTGGGGTAAGACCACATTTTGTAAATCATTTATCTTTCCATCTACCCAAGATGGCGTTGTTGTAGAAAGATTATCATCACACTCCTTTAAAGAATTTAAAGTATTGACTATCTCCTCAGCCTTATTTATTGACTCTCCTACAGTCTCAAGATAACTTGACTCTATATCAAGAGCATCATAAGCAGTGGTATCATATGCCTGCCTGGCTTGCTCTGACAAGGGTGTCTGGTACCAATTATTACTAGGTCCGCCAGGGTTTCTTTCGCTTAAAGATTTTAATCCTTTATTAATTAGCTGATTAAGTAATGCGTCAAAAATGGCCTCTAGGGATTCGCTCAGTTCATCTGCCAATTCTAACTGCCTAACAGAACTGCCTAAATTGAGATTGAGTTGTTCTGCGATGACATTGCCAGGGGTTACACTCTCCCATCTCCCGCAATACAGATTTTCACATTTTTCCTTTGGAAACCTATCCACGTTTACACATCTATCATACTCTGGACGGTACTCAGCGCATTTTCTAAATGAAAAGAAGCCGTTGCCGCGATTTAAATCCTGCATATAAGACTCTTTTTGATTTTCATACTCACTATTTAGCTCATCTACATAAGCAAAATAGACGCCATAGACATTATTGTTTGGCTGGATATGTTCAAGCCAGGCATCCCAACCGCCATCAAGAAAATTTCTCTCAAAATTCTCTTTAACCCTTGTGGCAGTGCAATATAAACGATCCTCAAAAGTCTCCACCCTCCCAGGCCCAATTATAATGTTAAGCCGAAAAGGGCTGCATAAATTAGCTAACCTCATCTTCTCTATCACTCTGCCGCTTACTTGGTCAGCCACATCAGTAAAAAATCCCTCAGGGTCTGACAAAAACAATGGACGACCACTAAAACCACTATTTATCCAATCAACAGTACTTTTTGTTATCTTTTTTATGGCCAGCTTTGCCATTGTCCAAGCAATGGCATCCCAACTTGGAAGTGATATTTTACTTCCTATTTTCTCTCCAGTGGCCTTTCCTGCTTCGCCACCGATAAAACCACCAATTTTGCCAAATAGACCGCCCAAATTACCAGTGCTAACCTCCTTTGATCTTTGTAATTTTTCGCTAACAGGCACCTCGTTGCCACCGCCCAGTAACCCGCCAGCCAAGCCAGAAAAGCCAAAGGCCTCTGCTTTTTTGACAGAAAATACAAGGGGATAAAATACAAGGGTAAATATGACAGAAAAAACTATAATCCTTTTATTAATTTTTTCCAAGATTAATCTTTTCATTGGCCTAAAACTTTATTAATGCTCTCTAAAGAAGAAATATAATTTGAGGCAGCGACCTGGTATTCTTTTATGGCCAAAAGTCCATTTAGGGGATCTTCTTCTGTGTTCCCAAATTTACCAGTTGCCCTTTCCAATCCCGCCAGGCTGTTTAAAAACTTTAGATGATAATCAGCAATAGATTTGGGCACAGAAACATTTAGATAATCAATCTGCATATTTTTATACATTTCCACCATTGATTTAAGTTCAGTAAGCCTTTCCAATTTCCCATTTACCATTGCATCCTCTAAAATATAATATTCATCTCCCGGAGTTGGATTTTTGTATTTTTTATTAAAAATCTCGTTCATCTTCTGGGAATATTTTTTTAATGCCGCAGAAGATGTATCTTCGCTAATTTTAAGATCAGAAATTTTATATATCACGGGTAAATCTGTCTTGACCATATTTGAGGTCAAGGCATTTACCAGCTCTTGTTTTGAGGCCTCATCTAAATTGCCATTTTGCTGTTTAAGCATTAGATACTTAACCAGAAATGCCTGAGAAAAAGCATCTGTCTCGGAAATTGGGCTGGTTGTGCCTGTTGTGCCTGTAGAATTCATATTATTTAAAAAATTATCCGGATTATATTTATCGTCAGGACCTTTCTTTAACGGATCTCTACCCAATTTTATCTCCTCTCCGTCAGGCGTCCCATCTCCGTCTGTATCAGGATTATTTGGATCTGTCTTCCACAAAGCCTCTTCCCAGTCCTTTAATCCGTCTCCGTCGCTATCTTTATCAAGAACAGAATTGGCAGAATTTACATAGGTTATTGGTTTAGAGCCAATCCCCAAACCATTTACCATATTTGTCTTGGAGTATTTAAATAGAAAAAAGAAAACAACCAACGTTGTCAAAACGGCCAATAAAATTATTTTTATCTTTTTTTGCGGCAAGTATGTCAAAATACGGCCTTCCGCCATTTTTATTATATCATTTATAAATATTTTTGTATAAACATTTCCAGTTTTCTGGGGATAAATTTTCCGGTCGCGCCCTTTTTAAAATACCACATTTTAAAAAACAAGTGTCGTCCTTTAAACCAAGGTTATTTTTTAAAAATTTACGCTTTTTTGAAAAACCCCTTTTCACAAGCTCAAAAAATTTTTTTTCTTCAATCCCGGATTTCTTAAAAAAATCTTTAGAAATATTATCAATAAGCAAGATGGCAGAATCTACTTTAGGCTGCGGGAAAAAATAACTTTTGGGCACCAATCTTATTATCTTTGGATTTCCATAGACCTTTACACTAATTGACAGAAGACTCTCCTTTTTGTCCCTGGCAACAATTCTTTTTGCCACCTCCTTTTGTACCATCAAAACCATTCTTGAGGGTTGATATTCTGTCTGTAGAAATCTCTTTAGAAAATGGGAGGTAATATAGTAGGGTATGTTTGCAACAATTTTGTAATTTAAATTTTTGGGATTTTTAAGAACTTGAATTTTAGGATTTGGGATTTGGAATTTGAGTATATCTCCCTCAATTATCTTTAAATTATCAATACCATAAAATTTTTTTCTAAGATAACCTACCAGTCTCTTATCTTTTTCTACAGCAATAATCTGCCACCCCAAAAGAGAATCGCCCCCAACGACCTTAGAGAAAAAATTTACCAACTCCTCTGTTAAAAAACCTGTTCCCGGACCAACCTCTAAGACAATATCGTCAAAAGATAAATCAGCCGCCTCAATGATCTCTCTTGCGATTTTTTTAGATTTCAAAAAATTCTGACCGAGAAATTTATTAAATCTCATGTCCTTATGATGCATTACGAATTACAAATTACGCATCACTCACTCGTCCCTGCCATATAAACCGGGCTACCAAAGCCTGTCGGATAACAAGAGGGCGGTACGCCAACAGGATTTAGACAGGGCCTAGATATCGACTCATGCAAACCAAGCCACCATGCTCCAGGCCTCAGAGATTTATAATCATAAAAAAGAGGAGAAGATAAAAAACCCGCTGAAACGTATAAAGTCACCGAGCTGGGCGGGCCCACAGACAATAAAGAATCACCGGGATCGCAAAGACAGGGAATTGGGTAATCAATCTGTCCGCCAAAGGGAATTAGATTAGCTGCCAGGACATATATTTGATCTTCTATACCCAAAAAGGAAATGATTCTTTTTATTAAATTGGGCTCTCTAGCTGCCACTCCCGAGCTCTTTAATAAATTTTTTCTCTCAGAATCTCCCAATTTTTTATATTGTTCAAAAAAATCACTTAATTCTGCCTTAGAAATTTTGCCATTGCCAAAATCTAATATTTTCTGTGATAATTGTATGGTCAATCTATGAAATCCTATTAATTTTTTATGGAGACTAATGGCCTCGTCTCCATAAACTCTCATATTTTTAAGATAGTTTAATTGGGCATAAATAAAATCCCTTTGAATTTCAAGAGAATTTTTAACATCCTGACTAACTACGCCGTCATTTATAGCCTTTTCAGCAAGATTGGGTATAAACAAAAGAATACCATTCTCATCCTTAAGAGCATAATTAAATCTTTTAGTATCAAAAGGAAAGGTGCTTGTAGAGATGTCATCAAAAAATTTAGTTAAGTAATCCTCTGTCGTGCTTACACCACCAGGAGCAATCACAATTTCATCATCTTTGACAGTGGGCAGAGAGACGGTTGAACTAATGGGTATTGTGGTTATTGGCGGAAAATTATTGTTTAAGACAACAATCTCTTTATATTTTGCCCTGGAGATAGGCCCAAAATATCCCAGAGATGGCGACACGCCATTTTTCGCCTGCCACTTTGAGACAGCAGATTTGGTAACTGGGCCAAAATATCCTGTTAAACCTCCGGTGTAAGAAAAAAATCCCTCTTTTTGAAGATATGCCTGAAGACATTTAACATCATCACCCCTTGACCCCAAAGAAAGCGAACGATAAAAATTACAAGTAGAATCAGCAACAGCAAAATTAAAAATTATCAACCATAAAGCAATGGTAAAAAATAAAATTTTTTTCATAAGATATCAATTTGTCAATTAAAAGATAAATAACCACAATCTATATCTATTATACATCAATTATCTTTTCACTACCATCAAATTCTTCAATCTTTAAAAGATCCTCTGGTATCTCAGACAAAAATCTTGAAGGTAAGTTTATCTGAACTGACCCAAAGACTGATCGGCTGTTACAAAAAGAAAGAAAGACTTTTTGCTTGGCGCGTGTTAAGGCAACATAAAACAACCTTCTCTCTTCCTCAATCTTTTCCAAACTATCCTCTCCTCTACCAGAATGCGGGAAAAGCCCCTCTTCCAACCCCACGATAAAGACATATTCAAATTCCAATCCCTTGGCAGAGTGAACCGTCATAAGTTTTACCGACTTTGATTTTTTGTCTAACTCATCCTCATCACTCATCAAGGCCACGTCCTCTAAAAACCTTTCTATACCCTCTTGGGGACCATATTTATCATAACGAGTTAAGATATTTACCAATTCTTTGATATTTTCCAATCTCTCCTTGTCCTCTTCGCTGCCATTTTCCAGATATTTTTGATAACCACTTATCCTTAAAAGGGAGCGAGCGGCAGAAGACGGATTTTCTTTAAAAATAGACTCTTTTATGCGCAAAAGAATATCTTCAAACTCAGGTAATTCTTTCTTTTTAGAAAGATAATCAAGCATTGTCACCTTGCCAATACCTCGCGGCGGAGTATTTATGATTCTCTTGATACTTATAAGATCTTCGGGGTTTAAGGCGGCTCGCAAATATGCCAAGACATCTTTAATCTCCTTTCTCTGATAAAATCTTGTCCCCAGCATCTGATAAGAAATATTATGGCTTAAAAATTTCTCCTCTAAAATACGGGACTGAAAATTGGCCCTAAACAAAACAGCGATCTCATCTGGTAAAACCCCTTTATCTATAAGTTCTTTAGTCTTTAAGACAACAAATTCTGCCTCCTCCTCTTCGTCTTGCGCCTCAAAAAGAGAGATTTCGCCCATTTTGTCTTGGGCTGCCACCAATCTTTTTTCTTTTCTCATCTTATTTTTCTCAATGACTCGCGATGCCGCCTCTAAAATAATTCTGCCGGAGCGATAATTTTCTTCAAAGATAATTATCTTATGCTCTGGAAAGTCTTTTTCAAAATTTAAAATATTTCTAAAATCAGCCCCCCTCCAGCCGTAAATTGCCTGATCTATATCGCCGATGGCGCAGATGTTTTTATGAGCCTGCGCCAAAATTTTAGAAAACTCATATTGAGCATTATTTGTATCCTGATATTCGTCAATCAAAATATGCTCCCAAAGATTTTGATAATATCTTCTTGCCTCGGGATCCTTTTTAAAGAGCAAAACAGGCTTTAAGATGAGGTCATCAAAATCAAGCGCCCTTTGTTTTTTTAAAATCTCCTCGTATTTTTCCCAAACTAGACTTATCTTTTTAGAGAAAAAATCTCCTCTTGCCGTCTCGTAAAAATCATCTATTGTCAAAAGATCAGCCTTAAAACGGGAGATGATAGAGGCTATTTTGGGGGCTGGGAATTGCCTTGGATCAATTTCTAAAATTCTGATTGCCTCTTTTATCACACCCAAACTATCTTCCTTGTCTAAGATGGAAAAATTTTTAGGCACTCCAATTCCCCTCCCGCTCTTTTTTAAAATATAAACTCCCAGAGAATGAAAGGTGCCAATAAAGGGTGGCTCAAAATTAGAGCTTAAGAAATCAGACTTTAATAACTCACTAATTCTCTCCCTCATCTCGCCTGCGGCCTTATTGGTAAAGGTGATGGCTAAAATTTTTTCAGGCGCGACCTTTTCTTTTAGCACAAGATAGGCCACCCTATGGCTGATGGCCTTTGTCTTACCCGCTCCTGCTCCGGCCAATATTAAAAGAGGCCCATTTTTATGCACAACCGCCTCTTTTTGAGCGTTGTTTAAACCTTTTAATAAAAAATCCATCTAAAACATTATAAACCATAAGATAAAAAACCTTATCCACAGCTTTTTTTAAAAAGTTGACCACAAAATTGATTTTGCTATAATAAAAAATGTCAGAAAAAGGTTGAAAAATCCAGAAAATCCTTATTTTAAGCCATATTTCTGGATTCATTCCGAAAAAACCCTTAAATTTAGGCTTATTTGTACCAATAACTTACAAGGCTCTGGAACAGATAAAATTCCAAAACAGAGCCACATATCGTCTTTTTTTAGTGCCGCCATCATAACGGCCCTATTTTTATTTCTTTTCTTGGCAATACCAAGGGCAAATGCTGGTATAATCTCTTTTATCGGAAATCTATTAAATTTAAATGATTCGCCAGTACAAGAGACTGCGCCTTCTAATTCTCAAAATATTAGTCTTTTAGAGTCGCCTCAAAGCCCTCTTTCAGATAACGCCACAGGGGGCGGAGATATCACCATTGTCAATGGCAATGCAGTAATGGCAAATGCCGGACCAATGGGGACAATAAATGATATTGCCAGTTCTACGCCCTCTTCTGATCAGATAAGTCTTTATGTGGTGCGCAAGGGAGATACGCTTTTGGAGATAGCAAATATGTTTAATGTATCTATAAATACCATTCGTTGGGCAAATAACCTTAAACCATCAGACTCAATTAAACCCGGAGATACCCTAATTATCTTACCTGTCACCGGAGTTCAATACACAGTTAAAAAGGGAGACACCATTAAAAAAATTGCCTCTAAATACAAAGGAGATGTTGACGAAATTATCTCTTTTAACGACCTCAATCCTGACGAGCCATTGGAAGAGGGCCAGACCATTATCATCCCAGATGGAGATATAGCAGAAAATCAAACTCCCAAAAGCATCCCATCAAAAAATGTTCAGAAAAGCTATGATGGCTATTACATAAGGCCAATTGTCGGCGGAAGAAAATCTCAGGGAATTCATGGCTATAATGCTGTAGATTTGGCAAACGTCTGCGGCACGCCCATTTATGCCTCTGCCTCAGGCGATGTCATCTTAAGTAGAGACTTTGGCTGGAATGGCGGTTATGGGAAATTGATAATCATCTCTCATCCGAATGGCACCCAAACTCTTTATGCTCATTTAAGCAAAACTGTTGCCCAAACAGGCTGGCATGTTATTCAGGGACAGCTTATAGGATATGTTGGCACAACCGGACATTCCACTGGCTGCCATCTCCATTTTGAAATTCGTGGAGCACCCAATCCATTTTAAATATAATTAATTTCATTTAGGACGATATTGCAAAGCCTCTAAGATGTGAGGTTCTTCTATATTTTCTTTTTGGTCTAAATCCGCAATTGTGCGGGCCAATTTTATTACCCGATGATAGGCACGAGCAGAAAGGTCTAATCTTTTGGCCGCGCTATTAAGAATTTCTTTTGTCCGGCCGGAAAGAGGGGCAAATCGTTTTAATTCCCTTACACCCATTTCGCTATTTGTTAAAATTTTTTCCCTTAAAACAGAAAATCTCTGCCTTTGAATCTCTCTGGCTTTTATCACCCTTTCTCTCACTTTAAAAGAAGATTCTCCCACCTCTCCCCTGTCATCAGAAAGTTTTTCAGGCTCTACCTGTGGAACATTTAGCCACAAATCTATCCTATCCATAATCGGACCGGAAATTTTTCTCTGATAGCGCATTAATGCAGCCTGGGTGCAGACACAGGGTTTTGTTTTTGAGCCCAAATTGCCGCAGGGGCAGGGATTCATGGCGCAAACCAACATAAAACGAGAGGGAAAGGTGATGGAATCTTTTACCCTCGAGACATTGACAACACCGTCTTCTAAGGGTTGGCGCAGGGCCTCTATCACCCGCCTTTCAAACTCCGGAAATTCATCTAAAAAGAGCACTCCCCGATGAGCAAGGGTAATCTCTCCTGGCCGCGGATAAACTCCTCCACCAACGAGAGAGGCATAAGAGGCAGTATGATGAGGGCTGCGAAACGGCCTTGTTTTTAAATAATCTCCGTTTAAAGTTCCTGCAACGCTATGAATTCTGGTTGTCTCTAAAATTTCTTCAAAAGACATGGGCGGTAAAATCGCAGAAAGCGCCTTTGCCAACATTGTCTTGCCTGTGCCCGCAGGCCCAACCATTAAGACATGGTGTCCGCCGGCAGCGGCAATTTCCAACCCTCTTTTGGCTGTCTCCTGACCTTTGATATCAGAAAAATCAATGGCATTTTCCATTAAGACATCTGGATTGGCCTCTGTCTCTGGCTGTTCCTTTAAGAAAAATTCTTTTTTGGGATCTAGATGTTCTGTAATCTCTTTTAGATTATGGCAAGGAAAAATTTTAATTCCCCTTATGAGCCCGGCCTCAGAGGCGTTTTGATTTGGCACAAAAACCTCTTTAAAACCAGAATCTTTTGCATATTGGACCAAGGGAAGAACTCCCCTAATGGGCCGCACCAAACCGTCTAATGCCAATTCACCCAAAAATAATTTCCCAGTGATATCAAAATCAATTTGTTTAGAGGCCAAAAGATAGGCCAAAGATATTGCCAGATCAAAAACCGACCCCTCTTTTTTGAGATCGGCCGGCGCCAAAGAGATTGTAATTTTTTGGTTTTTCTTTTGGGGAGAGACAAAGCCAGAGTTTTTAATTGCCGCGGATATTCTATCTTTTGACTCCTTAACTGCCTCATCTGGCAACCCCACCACTGAGAAAGAATGTAATCCCAAAGATAAATCAACCTCTACCTCCACAATATTAGCATCCAATCCTACCACCTGCGCTGAGTAAACCTTTACTGACATAAACTTTACTTTGCATGCCTGATACAGGTCTCTGCTACGGGATTTATTTTAAGCCGTTTTTCTTCAATATTTTTCCCGCAAACCTTACAAATACCATAATTCCCTTTTTTAATTCTATTTAAAGCCTTATTAACCATTATCAGCCTTTCTTCTAGCTTATCCTCAATGGCAAAACGATTTTCCATCTCCTCAAAAGTATCAGCCAAATCATTTTTATCAGAAGTTTCTATATTCATATCGTCGGGATAATCTACTTCCCAATCTCCAGGCACCCGAGGGTTTCTCCTGCCCACCTTTTCCAAATCCTTTTCAAGAGCATTTCTTTCTTTTTCTAGCTCTTTTTTAAAATATTCAAGTTTTTCTTTAGATAAACTCATATTTGCTGTCATAATATTATAACAATTAAAAAAATAAAAACAACTATCAAGAGAAAATATTTTCTGGATGAAAATTTTTATTATCCCCTAAAGTAGCGGGAGGAAGAAAATCTTTTAAAAATCTCCTTTAATGAGGCTTCGGAATTGGTTATTATCAAATAATTTTCGTTTATAAAAGAATAAATTATCAAGACGCGGCCATCTTCTGTTAAAAATTGTCGGGTATTTCTGTTTTCAACCTCTCTGTCTGTAAAAGAACCGTTTTTATTGGTATCCTCTAGGGGAATAAGAAGAAGTGGTGAGAGATCGTTTAATATGTTTTTCTCCCATTTTATCATACCGGCAACAGCAGAATTATAATCTTTTATCTTAAAGACTAAAGAGGACAAATCTCCTCCATTATAATATTTAACTATCATGAACTTATCGCCTAAAGAAGAAAGTAAAACCGGAGGCGGTTTAATTGCCAATATCTCTAAAAATTTTCCTGTCTCAATTTCACTTTCTTCTCCTGTCTCCGCCTTAAAAATGATTGGCACATAAAGGGTGTCTCCAAGGGAAATGGGTGTTTTTATCTTTTTTATAATAAGATCTATTACTTTTTTATTATCTTTAATATCATTGGCATCCAAAACCACCTTTTCAGTATTTTCTGTCGTAAAAATAGGTTTGATGACAACCGGCGGAGGGAGAGAGTTTTGGCTTTGTCTTTTAAAATAAAAATAATAAGAGAAAACAGAAGCAGCGCCAATACTGCCAATAATTAAAACAGGAATTAATATCTTTAAAAAAGGATGTTTCTCTGTGCCCTGAGTCTCTGGCGCACTCTCTATCCTTTTTTGTCTTGCTGCCAATTCAATCAGAGAGACACCAGATTTGGCAAGATTTTCTGCATCTGCCTCCATTGTCCTAATCCCGGGAATTATCTGCTGAGTACCATCTTCAGGCTCTTTTACCATCCCTTCTCCCCTTAAAGTTGTTGTTTCTTCCGGAGTTATTTCCTCTGTCATCTTTTTGTTTTGGTATAGGTTTATAATTTGGATCGGCCTGTTTTAAAGAGAGATTTAATCTTCCTTTTTCGTCAATCTCTATGACCTTTACCCTGACCGGATCGCCAACCTTTACAATATCTGAAACCTTTTCCACATGATAGGGCGCCAGTTCTGAGATATGAATAAGTCCCTCCTGCCCTCCGCCAATATCCACCATTGCCCCAAAATCAAAAAGCCTTGTAACCACTCCACTGGCCAACTCTCCCACCTCAAATTCATGAACAATTCCCTCTATAATCTTACCGGCTGAATTTATTGCCTCTTCATTTTTGCCCACAATAATTATTGTACCATCTTGCTCAATATCTATTTCCGCTCCCGTCTTTTCAATGATATCATTGATGATGCGGCCCCCTGATCCAATCACACTACCTATTTTCTCTGGTTTTATTTTAATTTTTAAAATTCGTGGGGCGTAAGGAGATAATTCCTCTCTCGGTTGGGAAATCACCTTTAACATCTTTTCCAAAATTTCCATCCTTGCCTTTTTTGCCTTAAAGACAGCCTCTTTTAAAATATCTATACCAATTCCCTCAACCTTAACATCCATCTGGATTGCTGTTATCCCCTCTTTTGTGCCGGCACATTTAAAATCCATATCGCCGTGATGATCCTCAGGCCCTTGAATGTCTGTAAGAATTTTATACCTTAAACCACCATCTTTCTCTTCCATCATCAGGCCAATGGCAATGCCAGCAACAGGATTTTTAATCGGCACGCCAGCGTCCATCAAAGCCAGAGTTGAGGCGCAAATAGAGCCCTGAGAGGTAGAACCATTTGAGGCCATACATTCTGAAACCACGCGGATGGTATAGGGGAAATCTTCTTTTTGAGGAATCACAGCATATAAAGCCTTCTCAGCCAATGCTCCATGACCTATCTCCCTTCTTCCAGGACTACCTATTCTCCCTGTCTCGCCAGTGGAAAATGGCGGAAAATTATAATGATGCATAAAACGCTTTGTTGTCTGAGTCTCCATTCCCTCTATAAGCAAAACATCTTTTGGCCCACCCAGAGTGACCACAGAAAGAATATGAGTTCCGCCCCTAAAAAACACAGCAGAACCGTGAGAAATCGGTAAAATTCCCACATCAGCAAAAATCTCTCTAATCTCATCCAATTTTCTTCCATCTGGCCTTTTTTCGCTTCCATCAGGTAAATCAAGAATGTTTTTGTGGACAATCTCGTTTATTTTCTCTTCAAAAAAGCTGTCATACAAAGCTCTGTTTTCTTCTCCAAATTTCTCCTCAGCGATTTTAAACCAAAAAGATTTTATTTCGTTAAGTTCTTCTTTCTGGTCTTTTTTTTCTTTTTGGTATATGGACTCTTGTAATTTTGGGAAAATCTCTCTTTCAAAAAATGGTTCCATCTCCTCAGGATATTCAGGAATATCTATTTTTACCTTCTCCTTGCCTATTTCTTTAATAATTTTTTCTTGAAATTTATTTATAAAATCAATCTCTTTTAAGGCCCTTTCCGCGGCTGAAATAAAAACATCTTCCGGAATTTCTTTGGCAATTGTTTCTATCATATTTATTCTCTCTGCCTTGCCGCAAAAGACCGCGTCTAAAAGACAAATCTTTCTTTCTTCATAAGTTGGATTAATTATAAAATTATTTCCATCAAAACCAATGCGGCATGCTCCCACAGGCCCATTCCACGGGATATCAGAGATGGCCAAGGCCAAAGAAGAGGCAATTATCAAGGGAATATCAGGATCATTTTTCCCGTCAATGGAGAGTGTCATAATCGTAACCTGAACCTCATTTCTCATCCTATGATTAAAAAGGGGCCTGATTGTTCTGTCTATGAGCCTGCCGGTTAAAACTGCCTCCTCTGATGGTCGCCCCTCTCTTCTGATAAATCTACTCCCCAAAATCATTCCGGCAGCATAAAATCTTTCTTCGTAATCAACCACCAGGGGAAAATAGTTTAACCCTTCTTTTTTCTCTGAAGACATAACCGCAGTGGCAAAGACAGCGGTATCTCCATATCTCACCAAAACAGAACCATTTGCCTGATTGGCCAAATCCGTGATCTCCACCTTGAGTTTTTTACCAGCAAAATCTGTTTCAAATTCTCTTTTCTTCATAAAAAATATTGAAATTTCTAGTTATCATCGCCCCTGATCAAAAATCTTTTGGGGTTTTCATCTAAATCAATAAAGTCGTCTATCATCTCTTTAAGCCGCGAGGAAGTGGATTTGCCAAAGGCAATTACTTCAACTCTGCGGCCGCGATTCTGAAGATATTCTACCAAAGGAGCATAATCGCCATCTCCGCTAGCCAAGACAATCACATCAACCATATCTAAAACTTTTATGGCATCAACAGCAATACCAACGTCCCAGTCTGCCTTTTTCATACCGCCATAATATTCCTGCAATTCTTTAACCCTTATCTCTATTCCCAATTTTGAAAGGGCTTCAAAAAATGGCTTTTCTTCGCCCGTTTTTGTGGAAACAACATAGGCCCATGCCCTGATTAACTGCCTATCTCCCACAGCAGCCTCTAAAAGTTCTTTAAAATTAACCCTTTTTTGATATATTGCCCGAGCAGAATGATAGAGATTCTGCACATCGATAAAAACAGCCACTCGCTGATTTTTATATTTTATAGAACGAAAAATCGGAAGCATTATTTCTTAAGACCTAATTTTTTTATTAAGCTATCGTACCTTTTTTTATCTTTTTTTGAAAGATAATTTAAAAGCGCCCTTCTCTCTGAGACCATCTTTAAAAGACCCAATCTTGAATGGTTATCTTTTTTGTGTTTTTTTAAATGTTTGGATAGCTCTTCTATCTGCTCTGTTAAAAGGGCTATTTGCACTGCCGCTGAGCCGGTATCCTTTTCATGAATACCGTATTCTTTAATGATTTTTTCTTTTTTCTTTGTAGAAAGCATAATTTAAGAATATCAAAAATTATCCACTTTTGCAAGTCTCATATTTTTTTTAAAATAAAATTGGAGGTGGCAAATGCTTCCCTGCATAAACCAAATTTTTAGGCCCAAATTTTCCCCAGGGCTTAAAATAGCCGGGAAGGGGGATTGCCGAGTGTGTACCATGGACGAAAAAAACAAAGAGTGCCCAGCGTATACACCGATTAAGATATTGATCTTTGAAATAAAGGGAGGAGAAAATGAAAAAGATAATCAACCATCTCTTGAAAACACTTTTTGATTTATTTATCGCTATCTTGGGGATATCTCTTTTGGTTTTTATTCTTTTAAAAATATCCAAAGAATATTCAGTTGAGAGGAAAAAAGCGCACAAAAACCAAAAACCCAAAAACGAGAAGAGAATAACAGAAGAAGAAATCGCCTTAATGCGGTCACTTCTTTTAGAAATTAGGCACGACCCGAATGTCCAAAATGTCCAAGAAAAAATAAAAGAACTATGGCCAATCTTGGATTTCGCTGACCAAAGATTTTTAAAAACCCATCCCAAAGAAGTAAATTTTGTTACTCTAAAACAGACAGCCCGACAAATTTTAATAGATTATTCTCCCCTTTTTGGCAAAGACGAACAAGAACATTTATGAGTGCCGCACCAAACCCTAGAGGTTATACAAGTGCGGCTTTTTTATTTTTGTTGTATGATTAAATTGATGTCGCAAAACAAATTTTAAGGCAAAACCTTATGGATATTAAAGAATTAAAAAAAGAATTTTTAGAATATTTAGAGATAGAAAGAGGCAGAAGTCTTAAGACTCTTGAAAATTACGACCGTTATCTAAAAAAATTTTTAGATTTTTCAAAGATAAAAAATCCTGAGGAGATTGATGATGAATTGGTTAGAAAATACCGCCTCTTTTTAAACAGAGAAAAAACTCCCAAGGGAGAAAATCTCTCGCGCAAAACTCAAAACTATCATCTCATTGCCTTAAGAATGTTTTTAAAATATTTGGCAAAAAGAGAGATAAAATCTCTGGCGCCGGAAAAAATTGATTTGGCAAAAATACCCCAAAACCAATTAGAACTCATCACCGAAGAGGAACTGGAAAGAGTACTTGACGCCCCCAATGGCAAAGACGTAAAAAGCCTCAGAGACAAGGCCATTTTAGAGCTTTTGTTTTCCACAGGTATGCGGGTCTCGGAACTTTGTTCTTTAAATAGAGATCAGGTAAGCGAAGCAAAAACAGGAGAGATATCTATTCGGGGAAAGGGCGGTAAGATAAGAGTTGTCTTTATATCAGATAGGGCAAAAGAGGCTGTTAAAAATTATTTGGAAAAGAGAACAGACACAGAGGAAGCTCTTTTTGTGAGAATTCCAAATTTTAAAAAAAATGTCTCTTTTTTAGGCAGACTCACTCCCCGATCAGTTGAAAGAATCATAAAATATTATGCGATTAAGGCAGGAGTGGCAAAAAAGGTTACGCCCCATAGTCTCAGACATCTTTTTGCCACAGATCTTTTACAGGCAGGAGCTGATATTCGCTCTGTCCAGGCACTTTTGGGACATTCCAGCATCACCACCACCCAAATTTATACACATATAACTGATAGACAATTAAAAGAAGTGCACAAGGCGTTTCACGGTAAACATAGAAAGAGATAGGGCTTAAAAATTAGAAATCATAAATTCCCATCTCACTTGACTTTCCATCTTTCTCTAATTTTTGAAATTTCCTCCCACTCCATTCTGTCCTTTTTCTCTTTTGCCTGATTGGCCAAATTATCCAAATCCTTATCATTAAGAGAGCCAAGTTCTTTGGCTCTTTGTTCCAAATATTTCTCAGAGTTTTTATCAGGATCCTCTAAGACCTCATCTAATAAGATATTTAAGATCTTGCCGATCTTGGGCCCGGGAGGAATATCTAAAATCTCCATAATTTTATTGCCATTAATCTTTAACATGGAGACAGAAAGCGGAGATCTCATTGCCTCCTCAATCATGGCCTCATATTTTCTTAAACGATAAGGACTTTCCTTTGGTCTACCCATCCCCACTCTGTCGGCGAATCTCACCTTCATCAAATCCCAAATATTTTCCGGACCAACATTGCGAATGGTTCTTCTCACCGCAGATAAAGTTATCTTATCAGTGTCAGAAAAGAAAAGATGATAACGAACCAGTTTGGTGATGAGCTCTATATCTTTTTTGGGAAACTTCATCCGGGATAGAATTTTATATGCCATCTTTGCGCCAATGATCTCATGGCCATAAAAAGTCCAGTCTTTTTTCTCCTCGCTCCATCTGCGTGAGGCTGGCTTGCCAATATCGTGAAACAGGGCGGCAATTCTTACTTGATAAGAATATTTCTTTAAGGCCGCATGATCTAAACTCAATAGATTATGCTCCCAAACTTTAAACATGTGGGCCTTGTTTTGCTCAATGCCAATCCCCTCTTCCAATTCTGGAACCAAAAGATGCAAAAGCCCTAATTCCTGTAGCATCTTTATCCCATTACTGGGCTTATCAGCCATAATTATTTTTATAAACTCATCTCTAACCCTCTCTATGGCAATTTGTTTTATGAGATTAACATTATTTTTTATTGCCCTTGCTGTTTCTTCCTCAATTATGAAACCAAGTTCTGTGGCAAATCTCACAGCCCTTATTAAACGCAAAGCATCCTCTTTAAATCTCTCCTCTGGATTGCCAACTGTTCTTATAATCTTATTTTTTAAGTCTTGTTTCCCGTGAAACAAATCAACCAATTCCTGGTCGCCATCTATTGACAAAGCCATTGCGTTTATTGTGAAATCTCTTCTTTTAAGATCATCCTCTAAGTTTCCCGTGAAACTCACATAATCCGGATGCCTTTTATCGCTATATTTAGCCTCTAATCTATAAGGAGTAATCTCAACCACCTTTAATGTTTCATCATCAATATCATGGTTAATCACAGCCACTGTGCCAAACTTATTTTCATAAATAGTCTTTGGAAAAAGCCTTTGGATTTGCTCTGGCTTGGCATTGGTGGTGATATCCCAATCTTTTGGTTTAATTGTCTTGCCATGATAATCAGATAAAATTAGATCGCGAACACAACCGCCAACTAAATAGGCGTCAAAACCAGATTTTTTAAGGGTTTCGCAAATTTCTATTATTATTTCCGGAATATTATATTTCATCTTATTTGTAGATTAACATTATTTATGATAAATTAAAAGGACAGGCTCCTGTGGTGAAACGGATATCACGACTGGCTTCGGACCAGTTGTTCCAGGTTCGAATCCTGGCAGGAGCATTTTAATGTCCTTTATAATGTCCTATATAATTATAATGTCCTTTATATCATAAAATGTCCGATACAGAAAAACAAAAAGTAGGGAAAATAGGCGAGGATGTTGTCTGTAAGTTTCTCGTGAAACACGATTTTAATATTATAGACAGAAATTACCGCAAAAAATGGGGAGAGATAGATATTGTGGCAGAAAAAGGGAATATACTTCATTTTATAGAGGTTAAAAGTGTTTCCAAAAACATTAAAGATATAAATGGGCAAGGTCAGGAATTAGGTTACCAGCCAGAAGAAAATGTCCACCCGTGGAAACAAAAAAGATTAATCAGAGTTTTCCAGACATACTTGTTAGATAAAAAAATTCCTGAGGAAAAAGAATGGCAATTTGACATAATGGCAGTTTTTCTTGATTTTGAAACCAGGCAGGCTAAAATAAGGATGACAGAGAATGTGATTTTGGGATAGTTTCACGTGTCACTTTTTAAACGGGGCGTAGTGTAATGGCAGCACGAGTCCTTTGGGAGGATTTAGTCCGAGTTCAAATCTCGGCGCCCCGACCAGATGCAACTTTCATCGTTTCTGGGGGAATTTGATTGCTCGCTCGCCTCGCCTTCGGCTCGGCTCGCTTCGCAGATTTCTTTATATTTTGGGATTAAATCAAACGGACGGACAAAATCAAAAAAGATTTTTCTGTCCAGCAGGCGGCGGTTCGGAATTGCGAAGCAATTCACAAATGAAATTTGTATCCAATTTTTTCCTTTCCGCCTTCGGCGGAATACGAAGCCAGTTTTTCACTTTTTATAACCAAAGGCGACTTATTAAAAATTAAGGAGTAAAATATGAGAATAAAATATTTTCTTTATGCCAGAAAATCAACGGAAGACGAGGAAAGACAAGTGATGTCTATTGAAGCTCAATTGGCGGAGTTGGCGGAATATGCCAAAAGAGAAAATCTTTTTATTGCTGAAAAATTTATTGAATCAAAAAGCGCAAAGAAGCCGGGGCGGGAAGTTTTTAACGAGATGATACAGAAAATTTACGACTCAAAAGAACCTGTTGGAATTTTAGCGTGGCATCCAGATAGACTAGCCAGAAATTCTGTTGATGGTGGGCAAATAATTTATCTGATAGACATTGGCAAAATCGCTTCTTTACGTTTTCCTACCTTTTGGTTTGAGCCAACTCCGCAGGGATTATTTATGCTTCAAGTCGCCTTTGGCCAATCAAAATATTATTCCGACAATTTATCGGAAAATGTAAAACGCGGGATTAGACAAAAACTAAGACGCGGTGAATGGCCGGGCCTTGCGCCGCTTGGCTATGTAAATAATCCAAAAACCAGAAACATTGAACCAGATCCGGTAAAAGCAAAAATTATCAAAAAAGCATTTGAAGAATATAGCCAAGGCAAGCATACTCTAAAATCTCTTGCCGAGCGCTTGAGTTTTTGGGGCGTGGTGAGTAAAACCGGAAAACCGCTTTGTAAGGCAACACTTCAAAGAATGCTAACCAATAAAGTCTATATTGGCTTGATTGTCCATAATGGCGAAACTTACGAAGGAAAATTTGAGCCAATTGTTTCCAGAGCGACTTTTGAGAAGGTGCAGGAAGTTTTGAAAAACAGAGCCAAGCCGCGCCATTCCAAAAAGAGACATTATTTTCCATTTACCGGACTTTTGAAATGCGGAGAATGCGGCGCGGCAATTACTGCTCAATGGGCGCATGGCAATGGCGGGACTTATCGCTATTATCGTTGCACCAAGCGACTTGGTCCTTGTTCGCAAAGATATTTAAGAGAGGATTTGCTGGTTGAGCAGTTGAAAGAGAAAATCTCAAAAGTCGCTCTTTGCGAAGACTGGAAAGAAAAAATGCTGGCAAAAGTAGAAATTTGGGAGAAAGAAAATATCCAGTCTTCGCAATCTTTCGCCCAAAATCTGGAAAGAGAAATCAAAGAAACCGAGCAAAAGTTAGACAAGCTTGTTAATGCCTTTTTGGACGGCTCAATTGAAAAAGAGATTTACCTTGTTAAAAAAGATGAATTGATTAAAACTAAAACCAGCCTTTTACAGAAAAAGGAGGATTTTGGGCGAAAGGGAAACAATTGGATTGAACCATTAAAAAACTGGATTTTAACCGCTAATTACGCTGAAAAACTGGTTTCGTCAAACGATTTTGATGAAATCAAATCGTTTGCGGAAAAAATTGGAACGAACCGCCGCCTGCTGGACAGAAAAATCTTTTTTGATTTTGTCCGTCCGTTTGATTTAATCCCAAAATATAAAGAAATCTGCGAAGCGAGCCGAGCCGAAGGCGAGGCG
>Ga0078972_1000627_pt1 | contig 145003 bp, 127 predicted proteins | sample YelNatPaOPGAMG01_FD_67568 | JGI IMG/M metagenome (GOLD analysis project Ga0078972, IMG submission 67568) | Hot spring thermophilic microbial communities from Obsidian Pool, Yellowstone National Park, USA - OP-RAMG-01 (SPADES assembly) (version 2) | ecosystem: Environmental > Aquatic > Thermal... | reverse complement strand
ATTTTTTTCAACAACGCGGAGAGGCTACCTCAGGGCCTGGGATACCACATGCCCGACGAGGTATATTTTGGACATACAGCCAGCGAAAAATCTGTTGAGGTGGGGAATTTAAATGGTTAAAACAGCAAAACAGGCAGTTCAAAAATGCATCTTAAACAAGCCTCTTTACTGTCCAAAGAATGGGGAGCACCTCACATCAACTGATTTGGGTCGGCCAGTTGATGGAAAATTAACAATCAATTCTAATCCGTTCGTTACCGAATTGATTGGATAGTAAAGATAGGATTATTTACTATGCCATTATTTCAGAATAATAAAGAAAGAATTGCTGCTTTATCTGTTTTAGCAAACAGTATTTTGGCGATTGGAAAACTAATTATTGGTTTTGTTTCTAATTCCAGTGCTGTTTTAGCTGATGGTTTTCATTCTTTAACAGATATTTTTTCTTCAGGTATTGGTTATTGGGGTATAAGGATAGCTCAAAAACCCGAAGACAAAAAACATCCTTATGGCCATTATAAATTTGAAGTAATGGCTGGTTTTTTTATTACTTTGATTTTATTAATAGCTGGCATTGCTATTATTTATGAAGGATATCAAAAATTCTTAAACCCACTACCCCTTCGAATTCCAGCTTTAAGTCTTGGAATAATGATATTTTCTGTTTTAGTTAATGCATTAACGTCTCAATTAAAACTTTATTTTGGCCAGAAAGAAAATTCAGCGGTTTTACTTTCTGATAGTTTTCATGATCGAGCCGATGTTTTTGTTTCTTTAGCAGTATTTTTAGGATTGGTTTTAGATAAATATTGGAATTATGCTGATTCGCTTTTAGCTATTTTAATTGGATTGTATATTATCAAAGAATCATTATCTCTTGGAAAAGAGGCAGTTGATTCTTTATTAGATGTTGCTGCCTCACCTGAGATTGAAAGCAAAATTAGGGAAATTGTAAAAAACCAAAAAATTGAATTATCTAATTTAAAAACTCAGAAAAAGGGCTCTGCTATTACTGCTAATCTGGAAATAAATTTGCCTAACAATTTAAGTGTCGAAGAGGCAACAAAAACTTCCGAAAATTTAAGAGAAAGATTAATGAAAGAAATCAAAAATTTGGTTTATGTTATAATTCAGATTAAAAGCCATGAAATTGAAACAGGGTTTTATCAACCAAGTTTTGGATTGGGCAGAGGTTTTGGTTGGCAAAGAAGAGGAAGATTTGAAAAAGAAATTGAAAATGCTAAAGGAGCTGGGCCAGATGGTTTTTGCGTTTGTCCTCAATGTGGCTATAAAGTTAGTCATCAACGAGGCGTACCCTGCCCAACGATAATTTGTCCTAAGTGTCATATCCCTTTAGTAAGGAGTGATAATTAAAATAGTTTGAATTATATATCCGGGCCAAGAATTGATCCCAGAACTATATGCCGTTTAGGGTTAATAAGTGGGGTCGGACCATGGTAAATATATTATTTTCTTCAATTTAGCCAGGAATGATATGTATCGGAAAATAAGCCTTAAGAGACGGGCTAATTTCTTCATAGCTCGTGATATATTGGGAAATAAGCCTTGAGAGCATTTTGGGGGATCAAAAAATATTTTTTGGTGAAGATAATAAATGATAATAGGCGTATTACTTACGGATTAGAATCGAATCGAATTGGATCCTATGCTGCCGCAATATAATTTCTAAGGCCTTATTCAATTCAGCCCGGAAATCAGCATAACTTATGAATATTCAAATAGATAGCGTGGTCCGACCCCAATTAAAGGAAAATTTCTTGGGGTATGGAGCGCAGGTTAAAGGTGGAAGCCATGCTGCGGCAGTAGGCGCCAGCCATGAGCACGGCCAGGGTCTGGCCCCTTTCCGGTAAGGGCATCAGCCTTTCCACCCCGAAAACATCGCCTGTTTCACACAGATGACCGGCGACCGTGATTTTGACCTTTTTTCTGCTTTGAACACAGCTGGCGTTAACAATTTCGTGGTAGGCTTCTTCATAGATGGCTGGCCGGGGCACAGTGTTGTAAGTTCCGGCATTAACGCAGGCAAATAAATTTCCATAGCTTTTCTTGACGTATTCCACAGCAAGCAGCAAAACGCCGGCGTTAGCCACCAGGTACTTACCAGGTTCAACAGTAATGGCTTTAAGTCCGAGCTTAGCTCCTTCCACTTTATCCAGGATGTAGGCAGCGTATTCAGCCAGTGGAAAAAGTCTCTCCTCAGCTCTGTATTTAGGACCGAAGCCGCCGCCAAAGTCTAAAAATTCTAAATTAAACCCGGCTTTTTTCAGTTCCCGTGCTTTTTTTATCATCCTGTCCACAGCTTTGATGGCCACAGGGAAATCTTCTTCCGTCCAGCCCGAGCCCAGGTGCTGGTGCAATCCGACTGGCTGAAAACCGAGCTTTTTGAGTTTGTTATACGTCTCCAGCACTCTGGCCTCTTCCACACCAAACTTAATCGGCGTTTCGTCAGAACTTCTCTTGCCGGCTGTTACTGTCTTGCTGCTGAAGCCGCGTCCAAGACCCGGATTCCAGCGCACCGAAACCTGCACCGGCTTTTTTATCCGCAGGCGCCTGCACGCAGCTTCCAGAATTTCTATCTGCTCATAAGCGTCTATGTTAACCGTAACTCCAGGATGCCTCAACACCTGCTCAAAATCTTCCTGACTGATGGAAGTGCCGGTAAACATAATTTTTTCTTCTGGAAAGCCGGCCTTAAGCGCGGCCTCTACTTCTGCCGGCGAGACGGCATCAATGTAAGCTCCAGCCTGGAGCAGGAGTTTTAAAATTCCCGGGTGCGGGTTAGCTTTCATAGCATAGGCGATGCGTACCTCAAGTTTGGGCTCAGCTGAAAAAAAAGCTTCTTTCAAGTCCTGAAAATTCCGCAGAATCTGCTTTCGGCTGTAAACATAAACCGGAGTGCCGTATTCTCTGGCGATTTTTTCTGCCGGTCTTTCCTCCAGGTAAAGTTTGTTTTCTTTAAGCTTTAAAAATTCGTTTTCCCACCAGCTCATCTTTTTATTCCTGCCTTTAATTTAGTAATCTTTTAATTTAGTAATTTCCTGAAAGTATTAATTTATCATTTTTTTCAGGTTTCATGAATAAAAAAGCTAAACCTTTTCTTGTAAAAATTTCTTCCGGGGAATTTCCTTACTTTCAGCCATAGGGAAGTTCATATGCTCTTCGAAAATTTTTTAATCTGGTTCTCTGCTCCTGCTCATTAAATGTAGCTTTTGTTGCCTAAGCTAACGATAGAGAAGAGAGTATTTGAAGAAGTAAACTGTCTTCTGACAAATTATAAATTTCCAGTTACGCGAAAAATAGATTTCTTTTTCCCTTAACCGGAGGTTGAACGGCCAGGCTCATCATCTCTTACTTTGAGGTCATCTATCATTTCATTCCATCACTTGCTTCAGGTTGATGCTTAATTCATTCCATCACTTACTTCATGCCATCTCTTACTTCATGCCATCACTTAATTCCTGTCATCAGCTGCTTCCTGAATCTTCTTTTTTGCTTGTTTGGTCTTTTTGTTCTGTCCGTTCTTCAAAAAGGTCCTTCTGTCCTTTTTCTAATTTCCTGGCTATTTCCTTCAGGACCGGATATTTTTCCAGCATGGTGGCTGGAATCTGGAGTTTCTCGCCGGTCAACATGTTTTTAATCTGCAGAGCGTTGGCCAGGGCCTGACCGCGGTAGTGATTGTTGGTGATGATGAACACCCGGTCGCTGCCCTCAGCCAGTTTTTTTATCCGGCCGATCCAGTCTTCAAGTTCATCGGTTGTGTAAAGATAATTATAACGGTCATCCCGTCCCGCATCTTCTCTGAACCAGTCCTTATAATTACGGCCATGGAGCCGAACATAGGAGAACTTTGGATTGGTGACGAAAGCTGAAGGTTTGATTGAATGATGGAAGATGGGTTGGTCAATGTTACAGAGACAAACATTCTTTTCCTTCAAGAACTCGTGGAAGTCGGGTCTATCCCAGGAAGAATGTCTGACCTCCAGGGCTAAAGGAAAGGCGGAGAAAAGTGAGAATAGTTTTTCTAGATATTCCAGATTTTCAGCATTATGAATAAAAGACCAGGGGAACTGAATCAAAATGGCCGCAAGTCTCTGCTTTAGCATTAAAGGTTCAATTCCCTTTTTGAATTCGTCAACTTCCTTCTGAGAAAAATCTTTCCGCTGATGGGTGAAGACCTGAAGCAGTTTTACTGTGAACAAAAAATCGGCATAGGCTTGCACCCGGCGCAGCCAGGAATAGGCCATGGCTACCGATGCCGGTCGGTAAAAAGTTGAGTTAATTTCAACGATATCAATAAAATGAGCCAGGTATTCCAGGGGGTGAAAACCACGACCCTTGACCGGCGGATAGACAATTCCCTCCCAGTCTTCATAACTCCAGCCGGCTGTGCCCACATAGTATTTTTTCATCAGGCTCAATTTTATTCTGTTTTCCAGGGCGGTTCAACCATAACGCTAACAAGACTTTTTGTTTATATTTGTCTTGTTCTTAGTTTTTTTGGTTTTTTATTTTTATCTTTCTATCATAAAAAATGCTCCTGGCAGGCATTACTATAGGAGCCCTTAGGGGATTAGTTGTCACTTATTGATTTGCTTTTTCCGATGAAAAGCAAAGGAACAGCAACAGGATTTCCAACGAGGTATATTCAGTTTAGGCTCTTCCAACATTTTAATTAAATCTTCTGTCCCGATTCTTTTATTCATTGGGAACTTAAAAATCCATATGTCGGACTGTGCATTTTACCCATTAGCTTCCGCTGGAGATAAAAAGACTGAAGTCTTTCGGTGAAAATTGTCTGTTTCATGTGTTATAATCAAGGCATGCTGGACTTAAAATACATTCAGGAAAATTTTGACCAGGTAAAAAATCGCCTGGCCACACGAGGGCAAGCCTCAGTTCTTACTGACCTGGATGAACTTTATCATCTATCTGACGAACTTAAAAGCCTCTTGCAGCGGGTTCAGGCTCTCCGGGAGAAGCGCAACCGGATTTCGGAAGAAGTAAAGAAGCTCAAACCGAAGGGCCAGGATGTTTCGGCACTGATTGAAGAATCAAGAAAAGTCGGAGAACAGATCTCAGCGGAAGAAAAGGGAGCTAAAGAGCTGGAAGAGCAACTTAATTCTTTGTTGTTAAGAATACCAAACTTGCCCCATGAATCGGTCCCGGTCGGAAATAGCCCGGAGGAAAATGTGGTGGTCAGGGTAGTAGGAGAGCCGCCGCTATTTGATTTTGAACCGCTGCCCCACTGGGACCTGGGTCGGAACCTGGGCATTCTGGATTTTGAGCGGGCCGCTAAAATAGCTGGCTCCAGATTTGCGGTCTATTTTGGAGCCGGAGCCGGACTGGAAAGAGCCCTGATTAACTTCATGCTGGATTTGCACACCAGGGAAAAAGGCTTTAAAGAAGTGATTCCGCCTTTTATTGCCAATGCTGCCAGTCTAACCGGAACCGGCAATCTACCCAAATTTGCTGAGGACTTATTCAAGCTTGAAGGCTATGATTGGTATCTTATTCCGACCGCCGAAGTCCCTCTGACCAACATCTACCGAAACGAAATTCTGGAAGCCGAAAAACTCCCTCAGCGTTTTGTGGCCTACACCCCTTGCTTCCGCAGTGAAGCCGGTTCTTATGGCAAGGACATCCGAGGGCTCATCCGCCAGCACCAATTTAACAAGGTAGAAATGATGATTTTTTCCTTGCCGGAGAAATCCCTGGACGAGCTGGAGTACATGACTTCCTGCGCTGAAGAAGTTCTGAAGCGCCTGGGGCTCGCTTATAGAGTGGTGGCTCTTTGCACAGGAGATATGGGCTTTGCCAGCGGCAAAACCTACGACCTGGAAGTCTGGATGCCCTCCAAGAAGGCTTACTTGGAGATTTCCTCCTGCTCGGATTGTTTTGATTTTCAAGCCCGCCGGGCCCAGATAAGATTCAAGCGGGAGCCGAAAGCTAAACCTGAATTTGTCCACACCCTGAACGGGTCCGGGTTGGCCATCGGCCGCACTGTAAGTGCCATTTTGGAAAATTACCAGCGGAAAGATGGATCGGTGGTTATACCGGAAGCTCTCCGGCCTTATCTTGATGGATTGGAAGTGATCAAACCCTGAAGGAATGGAGGTTGCTTCATCCAGGCAACCGCCAGTACTTAGATTAGCTTCTCAAGCAAAATATTACCAGCAACTAATTTGTTTATTATCAGTTTGTTATCTTACACGGCGGCAACAGAAACCGTCTCCGGCAGGGATAGTATAAAGCCCCGGTTTACCCACATCCTTAGCTAAAAAAAGCAATTCGTAATAATTAACGAGAGCTCTGTCTTAAACTGTGTTTCTCTCCCGGGCCTGAAGATTATGCCAGAACCATCAACAATATATGAATAATTATTCATATATGCTCAAAACTCTGCCTGGCCTCCTTTTAATCTGAAGTTTACTGATAAGATTAAGTGTGCTGGGTCAGATACATTAGTGACAAGTTAGAATCCTTCGAATGATGATGAACATTAATCCCCTTGCCATTGAGAAAATATTGCTTTTCTCTCTTATGGCCAAGTTATGCCTGGGGCCACCGACCCCAAACAGGAGAGCTATTGATTGCCAAAACATCTTGGGTAAAAGTGTCACTAATGTCCTGAACTTATACGGTCTCTTGTCAGAATCTGCTCTTCAGGTTAAAATATCTGCTCCCTGGAGGGATGGCCGAGTGGTTGAAGGCGGCGGTCTTGAAAACCGCTTTCCGGTATCCCGGAACGGGGGTTCGAATCCCTCTCCCTCCGCCACTCCTTTTGAATAAATCTTGGAATCCGGCAATATGAATTTCTACCAATTTATTTCTTCAACAGAACCCGAAGTTATCAGCTCAGTAATTTATTCTTTCTTAGTTCTGGTGATGCTTCCTTCAAACTGGATTCAACGTCTTAGCCTGAGATAGCCAACCTGTTTGACTTCATTAAAAATTAAAAATTAAAATAGTCGTGGAATTTATTATTATTACTCCACCAAAAAAAGAAGGAGGTCGCATGAAAACCCCCAATCTCAGCCGCCGGGAATTTTTGCGGGCAGCCGGAGCTGCCGGAGCCGTGGCTTTTAGCTGGAACCTGGCCAACCTGGAAAGGGTGGAAGCCGCCACCCAGGCCGTGGCTGATAAATCCCCGGAAGAAGTGGCCAGGGATGAATTTTATTGGCGGGAGGTGCAGTTAGGCTTTAAGTTAGACCGCTCGCTCATCAACCTCAACAACGGCTTTACCTGTCCCTGCCCCCGCGTGGTGCTGGAGTCAGCTTTCCGCTACACCGAAATGATAAACATGTTGCCCGTTCATTACCAGGCTATGGTGGCTGGAAACATTGAAACCATCCGCCGCCGCATGGCCAAGGAGTTCGGCTGCGACCCGGAAGAGCTGGCCTTAACCCGTGGAGCCAGCGAAGCTCTGCAGATTGCCCAGAACGGGATTGACCTCCAGCCGGGTGATGAAGTCCTGACCACTGAGCAGGATTACCCGCGGATGCTGACTACCTGGGACCAGAGAATGCGGCGGCAGGGGATTAAAGTGACCCGCCTGCAGTTTCCGGTGCCGGCCACTCAGGATTACCTGTACCAGATGTTTGAGAAGGCCATCACTCCCAAAACTAAAGTCATCCATTTCTGCCACATCACCAACCTTACCGGGCAGCTTTTCCCCGTCCAGCGTATCTGCCGGATGGCTCGCTCTAAAGGCATTGTGACCATAGTTGATGGCGCTCATGCCCTCGGCCATTTTCCTTTCAAGCTGCGCGACCTGGAGTGTGACGCCTACGGAGTCAGCCTGCACAAGTGGCTGCTGGCTCCCATCGGTAATGGCTGCCTTTATGTCCGGCGGGAAATGATTCCAAAGTTCTGGCCGCTTCAGGCCGCTCCCGAGCAGCAGGATAACGATATCCGTAAGTTTGAAGCTATTGGCACTCACCCTTGGGGGATCAGGGCTGCACTGGGTGAAGCTCTGGCCTACCACCAGGCTATTGGTGCTGAACGCAAAGCCGCCCGCATGCGCTACCTGACGCTTCGCTATGTCAATGCTCTAAAGAAATATCCCCGCTTCAAGGTGCTGACCGATATGTCAGAACCAGCTCAGGCCTGGGGTGTGGCTGCCTGCTACATTGAAGGCATTGATGTCCGGGCTCTGGCCAATTTCCTGAGGCGCAAATACCGGATTATCACCGTGCCGCTAGTCGGCGGTGCACCGCCCAACCAGGTGTTTGACTACCAGGCTCTGCGGATTTCACCCAATGTTTACACCACGCTCGAAGAGATTGACACCTTCATAGAGGCTATGGAAGATGCCATTAAGAACGGAGTGGAAGAGGATGTCTTCCTGCCGATAGCCAGCGGGTCAGCGGCCGGGGAAGTCCTGGTCTGAGATTACTCGGGCTGATAAAAAACTAAACATAAAAGCTAATAAAAGGAGGCGATGAGCATGAGAAAAGCTATCCTGACTACTCCTTTATTGATAATAATGGTCTTTCTGATAGCCTGGGCCGTGGCCCGGGCGGCTGACAGCCAACCCGGCCAGTCATCGGGTCAACCGGCTGCCCTGTTTAAGATACCGTTTGAATTTCGGGCCGGCGGCAAGAAAATCCCGGCCGGTGAATACTGGTTTGGCTTTAACCAGGCCGGAAAACTCCTTCTGCGGCAGACCTCTACGGGCAAGGAGCTCGAGCTCCAGGTTCTGGAAAAGCTCAGCCCACCGGAGCAGCCGCCGGCCGAACCACGCCTGGTTTTTGATGAAGTCGGAGATTTTGCTCCCTCCTACACTGAATATTTCACGGTTTATGTTCTGTCTAAAATCTGGCTCTCGGCGCAGGACGGTTTCCTAATCCACGTTACCAAGAGCCAGCACAAGGAGAAGACAGTCAGCGGAACACCGGCCAGGTAAACTGAATTTAGCAAAAAGCCAGGCAGCCAGAAAAGATAATCACCTAAATGGTTTCAGCCCTTGAGGTAAGTCAAGCTTTTTATAAAATTTTATAAGTTGTTAGCGTTCCCTGGCCGGGCAATTTCATCATCCGTTTCTGGGCCTTTCTTTGGGTAAAGAAGTTGGAATTACAGCCCAATCAGCGGCAATTTCTTTTTTTATAAATAGCGGCCAACAATTTTCTGATTTTCTTTCCCGGGCTTAACTCAGAGATAAAAGAGGCCTAGGCTCTGGCCAGGGGTTTTTTTCGGGGTTAAAACGTGTTAAAATAACGCTGCTTTCGGGCGCGGAGAGGTGCTGGAGTGGTCGATCAGGGTCGCCTGCTAAGCGATTGTACCAGTGAAAGCTGGTACCGCGGGTTCGAATCCCGCCCTCTCCGCCATTTTTCTTGATAACCAATTCTATAAAAAGTTAGAGTTTCTTTTGTAAAAGATATTTTTTTGTTTATTCTTTGCAGAAAATTATCAATCCATTTTAATTATGTGATTTTCCAGCTTAAACAGAATATAATCCTGATACTTAATACATCAGGTTTGAATTTTTAGACGGGCTATATCAGAGCCTTCTCCTTCCCGAATGAATTTTCATCTTTAATTTAAGATTATAGGAATACCGGTCTCCGAAAGTTTTGCTTCGCAATCCCGGAAAAGCTATAAACCAATTAAGTTGGTAGCTCTGAATTACTATTGAATTACTATCTACTCTATGAATCCTCGTTTCTTGAGCAACGGTTCTTTCCGGGGTTCGCGGCCGCGGAATTTTATGTACTGGTTCAGGAAATCGGCCGTGCCGTATTTTTCCAGAACTTCCTTCCTGAATTTCAGAGCGGTTTTCTGGTCAAAAAGACCCCGTTCCTTGAAGGCTTCAAAGGCGTCGCTGTCCAGCACCTCGGCCCAGATGTAGACGTAATAGCCAGCAGAGTAGCCGCCAGAGAAAATATGCTGGAAGTAGGTGCTGCGGTAGCGGGGAGCGATGGCCTCAATAAGACCGAGCTGGGTGAGCACTTTCCGCTCAAAATCATTGACTTCGTAATCTTCAGTGAAGATGGTTTTGTGCCAGTAGAGGTCCAGAAGTGAAGCCGCCAGGTATTCGGTGGCAGCAAATCCCTGGTTAAAAAGAGAGCTGTTTTTAATTTTCGTGATCAGAGCCTCCGGGATAACCTCTCCGGTGGCATAATGCTTGGCATACATTTTCAGGAATTCTGGTTCGGTTACCCAGTTTTCCATGATCTGGCTAGGCAGTTCCACTCCATCCCGGGGAACGAAGCGGTTGTTGTACTTGCCGTTGGCCAGAAGCGTGGCCAGCGAGTGCCCGAATTCATGGAAAGCTGTCTCCACTTCCTCCAATGACAGCAGGGCCGGGAGCTTTTCAGTCGGCCGGGTAAAGTTGCAGGTAATGGTTGAAAGCGGGGCAATCCGCTTGCCGTTCTCATAACTCTGGCGGCGTAGGGCGCCGGACCAGGCTCCGCTTCTCTTGGAAGCACGCGGAAAGAAATCAAGGTAGAGCAGACCGACGTGCTGACCATTCTTTTCTTTGACTTCGTAGACTTCAACTTCTGGGTGGTAGACTGAAACATTGTTCAGCTTTTCAAATTTCAGGCCGTAGAGCAGACCGGCCAGGGTGAAGATTCCGTTCTTGACGTTTTCAATGGAGAAATAGGGCCGCACCTCATCGTCTTTAAGGTCGTATTTTTTCTGGCGCAATTTTTCAGCATAATACCACCAATCCCAGGGAGCAATCTTGAAATCAGCCCCTTCTTCATCAGCAATCTGTTGCATTTCAGCCAGTTCGGCTTTGGCCCTTTTTAAGGCGTACTGCCAGAGTTCCATCAGGAATTCTTCCACCTTTTCCGGCGTCCGGGCCATATTGGTCTCTATGGCATAGTGGGCAAAAGTCGGGTAGCCCAGCAATTTAGCTCTTTCGGTGCGCAGGGCGATAATTTTCTTGATGATTTCTTTATTGTCATACTCATTGTAGCGGTCGCCCCGGCTGAGGTAGGCTTCAAATAGCCGCCGCCGGAGTTCGCGGTTCTTGGCATACTGCAGGAAAGGAGTCATGCTTGGAACCTGGGTGGTAAAAACCCACTTGCCTTCCAGCCCAAATTTCTTAGCAGTCTCAGCCGCGCTGTCAATAACATTTTGGGGCAAACCAGCCAGGTGCTTTGGGTTTTCTATAACCAGCTTGAAACTGTTTGTTTCCTGAAGGACATTGTTTCCGAATTTGAGGGAGAGCATGGACAACTGGCCGTTAATCTGGCGCAGTCTTTCTTTGTTTTCCGGGCTCAATAGAGCTCCGGACCGAACAAAGTCCTGGTAGATTTTTTCCAGCAGGAATGATTCTTCTGGACCCAGTTTAAGACGCGCTCTTTGGTCATAAACGGCTTTGATGCGGGCGAACAGCTTTTCGTTGAGATAGATGCTGGAGCGATGCTGGCTGGTCAGGGGAGTGGCCTGCTCGGCGATTTTCTGCAGTTCTGGTGAAGTGTTGGCGCTCTGCAGAGTGCCGAAGACAGCCTGGACTCTTTCCAAAAATTTCCCGCTGCGGTCAAAAGCCAGGATGGTGTTCTCAAAAGTCGGTGGCTGGGGATTATTGACGATGGCTTCAATTTCAGCCTGATGTAGCTCTATTCCTTTTTTGATGGCTGGAAGGAAATGTTCATTTTTAATCAGGTCAAAAGGAGGGGTTTCAAAGGGCGTCTTGAACTCAGAAAAGAACGGGTTGGAATTTTCTTCGGCGGCCAGAGGTTCGGATATAATCAAGATAAATAATAAAATGATTACTAAGCCAAAGCCTTTAATCAATGACTTGCGGTTCCCAGGATTTTTTAACATCTCACTCTCCTTGATGAATTTAATAATCAAACTAAATGAGATAATCATTATAACTTGCCAGGTGTCATCTAAGTCAAGCAGAAGCTTTGACCAAGACCGATACTCAACCTTAGCTCCTTCCAATCCTTGCGCTTTGTTATGATTAAAAAAGACCATGATTGACAAGAGTAATCGTCGTTTTATAAATTGAGCTAAATGATTAATAAAGAGGTGTCGGGATGATTAATCTGATTTTTAGCGATAAAAAGATAACAAGAATATTGATTTTGCCTGTTTTTTTAATCCTCCTCATTTTTCCCTTTGGCTTCTTTACTTCCTGTAAATCAAAGCTTCCGACAGAGGACAGTCTCTCTGAAACCATAAAAATCTTTGCTGAACCCCCAGCAGATTTTCGGCCGGTTCCTCTCTGGGTCTGGAATGAAGCCATGACTCCGGAGAAAATTAGGACCCAGCTAACAGACCTCAAGGATAAAGGCTTCGGGGGAGTATTTGTCCATCCGCGGCCCGGCCTGATCACTCCCTATCTTTCAGAGGAATGGTTGTCGCTTTTTAAGGAGACCGTAAAACTGGGGCGGGAGCTCGGTCTTAAGGTCTGGATTTATGATGAAAATTCTTATCCTTCAGGTTTTGCCGGCGGGCTGGTCCCAGCCGCTCTGCCCGAATCAGTTCGCTCGGGATTGAAGGCTACCAAACTCAAAATACCTTCACTTCGGGGTGTGGAAAATCCAGTCTGCATCCTCCAGGAGCAAGACCAGAATTTCCTGGATATCACCGAACGGGTCAGAGCTGGCGAAAGTGGCTGGCCTGAGGGCAATTACTGGTTGTTTGAGGTGGTCAAGCAGGAACCATCTCCCTGGTATGGTGGCTTCACCTACGTGGATTTAATGCGACCCGGAGTCACCCAGGCTTTTTTAAGGTTGACTCATGATGCCTACAAAAGGGTAGTGGGAGAGGAATTCGGTTCAACCGTTCCCGGAAGTTTTCAGGATGAAGCTGAAATCGCTCCGGCGGGAGGGCCCTGGGCAGTTAATTATACTCAGGCTCTTTTTTCTGAATTCCGGCAGCGCCGCGGTTACGACCTTAAACCTGAACTGCCTTCGCTTCTTGAAGAAAAGGGAGATTTTCAGCGGGTCCGGCACGATTTTTACCTGACCTGCCTGGAGTTATTTATTGAGAACTGGGCTAAGCCTTATTACGAATACTGTTCGCAGAACAACCTTCAGCTCACCGGTCATTACTGGGAGCATGACTGGCCCCACCCCAGAATAAATCCCGACAATATGGCTCTGAGCGCCTATGCCCATATGCCTGGCATAGATATTCTGATGAATGAGTGGGACTCCGGAGTCCACGCTCAGTTCGGAAATTCCCGGGCGGTAAAAGAACTGAGGAGTGTGGCCAACCAGCTGGGCCGGAAGAGAACTCTTTCTGAAACCTACGGCGCCAGTGGCTGGGACCTGACTTTTTTTGACCAGAAAAGAATAGGAGATTGGGAATATGCTCTGGGGGTTAATTTCTTAACCCAGCATCTGGTTTATTCAACCATTGCCGGAGCTCGCAAGAGAGACCATCCGCTTTCCTTCTCCTACCATGAACCCTGGTGGGAAGGGTACCGGCTGATGAATGATTATTTCGGCCGCCTTTCAGTGGCTTTAAGTTCGGGCTGCCAGCTTAACCACATTCTGGTTATAGAGCCAACCACTTCAGCCTGGATGTATTATTCGCCGGCAGGGAAAAATGAAAACCTGGAAAAAATAGGCCGGGATTTTCAGAACTTCGTCCACACCCTGGAACGACTGCAGGTTGAATATGACCTGGGCAGCGAATTTATCCTTAAAGAACAGGGTCAGGTGGACGGGAAAAAAATCAGAGTGGGTCAGAGGGAATACAACCTGGTGGTGCTACCGCCGGGGACAGAAAACCTTGAAGAATGGACAGTGTCGCTGCTCAAGGATTATTTGAAAAACGGAGGTCGGGTTCTGTCCTGGGCCGCAAAGCAAGTTTATTGCAGTGGCCGACCCTCAGGTGCCGGAGGGGAGCTGGCCTCTTTTTCCGGATACAGGTCTCTCCTTGAAAAATCCGTGGCCGCAGACATTTTCTCTCCCTACTTAAAAAAAGAAATTGAGTTCAGAAACCTTTCGGGAGAGGAACGGCTTTTTCATCACCGGCGCCAGCTCCAGGATGGCCAGCTCATATTTCTAGCTAACATCAGCCCCGAACGGCCGGCTTCTGGCCAGGTGATTCTTAAAGGCAAATCAGTAGAAAAATGGGAAGCTTTTAGCGGAAAGTCGGCTCCTTATCCGGCCAAGATCAAAAGGGGAAGGGCTATGATAGATTTCTCCTTGAAGCCTGGCGAAAGCCTGCTTCTGGCTGTTTATAAAGGGAAGAAGCGAGAATCAAAAACCACGGCGGAATCAGGACCGGCTGATTATGAAGTGGAGAAAATAAAGCCCGCTGAAATTAAAAGGCTGGACCTGAATGTGCTGACCCTTGATTACTGCGACTTGATTTTGGCAGGCAGGAGCCAAAAGAACTTTTATTTTTACCAAGCCCAGCAAAAAACCTATCAGGCCCATGGCTGGCCCCGGAATCCCTGGGATTCGGCCGTTCAGTACCAGGACAGCATAATTTCCAGGGACCGCTTTTCTCCAGGCACAGGTTTCAGGGCTGATTTTCATTTTCAAGTTGCGCCCGGGGTGAACCTCAAATCGCTGAAACTGGTGGTGGAAAGGCCTAAAATTTTCCAGGTGGTAGTTAACGGACGAAAGCTCCAGCCCCTTCCGGAAGAATTCTGGCTGGACCGCAATTTTGGAGTTTTTCCCCTGGCCGAGGCAGCCAGAGTCGGTCTGAATACAGTCAGTCTGGTGGTCAGTCCCTTTGACCTGCTGGCCGAGCTGGAACCTATTTATGTCCTGGGTGATTTTTCACTGGAGCCCTTAAACCGAGGCTTCTTGATAACTCCAGTGACCAGACTCCAGCTCGGACCCTGGAAAAGTCAGGGTTTGATTTTTTATGGTCAGCGCCTGGCTTATTTTTCCAAGTTAAAAGTGGAGGCTGAAGAGCTCCAGAATAAAGTTTTTATTCTTAAGACTGGTTCCTGGCATGGAGCTCTGGCTGAATTAACAGTTAATGGTCAGAAAGCCGGATATTTTTTGAGCCCTGAAGATTCAGTTGAAATAACTTCCTGGCTCCGGCCCGGACTGAACGAACTCAGTCTGATTATTTATGGTACGTTGAAAAATACTCTCGGGCCGCATCATTTTAACCCGCCCCCTGGAAGAGCCTGGCCGGGTTCGTTCCAGCGGGCGCCGGAAGGTGGACAACCTGCTGGTTCTGAGTATAATGTCTTGGATTATGGATTGGCTGATTTTATAATCATAGAAAAGTACAGGAAAGATATAATCAAATGAACAGAATAGGTTTTAATAGTGAACTTTATCTGCAAGAACAGACTGAAGCCATCAGGCGCCGCTTAGCTCTTTTCCCAGGAAAGCTCTATCTGGAATTCGGCGGGAAAATCCTGAATGATTTTCATGCAGCCCGAGTGCTTCCTGGATACGACCCGAACGTAAAAGTCAAGCTGCTCCAACAGCTGAGTGAGCAAATTGATATTATCCTTTGCATTTATGCTGGTGATATTGAAAGGAGAAAGCAGCGGGCTGATTTTGGCATTACCTATGATGCTGACACTTTAAAGCTGATTGATGACTTGGATGAAAGAGGTCTGAAGGTCACAGCGGTAGTCATCACCAGATATGAAGAACAGGCTTCAGCTAAGGTGTTTAAGAATAAACTGGAGCGCCAGGGAATAAAAGTTTATACTCATCGTTTTACCCGCGGTTATCCTACCGACGTGGATACGATTGTTAGTGAAGAAGGTTACGGTGCCAATCAGTTCATTGAAACCGCCCGTCCGTTGGTCATCGTCAGCGGGCCCGGTCCTGGAAGCGGCAAGTTAGCTACCTGTCTTTCCCAGCTCTATCATGAACATAAGAGGGGAATTAGGGCCGGATATGCTAAGTTTGAGACTTTTCCCATCTGGGACCTGCCCTTAAAGCATCCGGTAAACGTGGCTTATGAGGCGGCCACAGCTGACCTGGGTGATTTTAATCTGGTTGATCCCTTCCACCTGGAAGCTTACAATCAACGAGCGATAAATTATAACCGGGACGTAGAAGCTTTTCCCCTCTTGAAGAGAATTCTCAGCCGGATTGCCGGGAACGGCTTTGTCTATAAATCACCAACTGATATGGGTGTGAATGTGGTCAGCAAAGGCATTATTGATGATGCTGTGATTCAAGAAGCTGCCCGACAGGAGATAATCAGACGTTACTTCCGCTATCAGTGTGAATATGTCCTCGGTTTTACCGAACAGAGTACCCTGGAAAAAGCTGAATTATTGATGAAAGAACTTAATCTTAAGCCGGAAGACCGGGCAGTGGTTCCTTTAGCCAGAGAAGCGGCCGTAGAAGCCCAGAAGAAAGGAAAAGGGAATAAGGGCATATTTGTGGGAGCCGCTCTGGAGTTAAAGGATGGCCGGATGGTCAAAGGTTATAATTCACCCTTAATGCATGCTGCTTCCAGTGCTGTCCTCAATGCTCTGAAGCAGCTGGCAGGTATTCCTGACCATATTCATTTGCTTTCACCATCGGTTATGGAACAGGCTGCTTATCTCAAGCAAAACATTTTTGGGGGCAAGGCACTTAGCCTGGATTTGACTGAAGTTTTGACCTGTTTGGCCATTACCGCCTCCACCAGCCCGGCTACCCAGCTGGCGATTGATAAACTGAAAGAGCTCAGGGGTTGTGAGATGCATCTTACCCATATGCCAACCCCTGGTGATGAAACCGGGCTCCGGCGGCTGGGAATAAATTTGACCAGCGACCCCGTCTTCGCCTCCAAGAATCTCTTTCTGGGTTAGAGGTCTGACTGCGAGCTGGAAAATGGCTATCAACAGGAAATACATCATAAAGGCTTTATTATTTCCCTGGAAGCATTCTGAACTTGGTGAAAATCTGAGAAGAGGCGGTTCTGGATTTCAAGGAATTTTTCTTTTGCTTGGTTTAGGCCTTCTCTTTTCTTTAACCTCATTTATCCAGGCGGCCACCGGCAATTTCCCCGCTGTCCCGATTGTTTTGCCCATTACTCTGGAAAATTATTTTTTCTGGCAAGCTCTTTTGGTCATGCCCTGGGTTGTGGCCAGTTATATCCTGGTGGTTCTGGTTGCCAGGCTGTTTCTAATGTTAGCTGGGGCAGAGTCGGTTAACGTCAGACAATTAAAGGCTTATCTGGGGCTCAGTTTTTCCTTTTGTCTTTTCTGGCTCTGGATACCGCATCTACTGACCGCAGTTTTTTATTTACTCGGTATGTCTCAGAAAGAATGGGTTGACTTACTTTCGGAACCAGGCTGGTTTCAGACTTTATATATTGTTATTATTTCCCTGGCAGTTCTGGGTGGCGGACTGGCCTTGAATCTAAGTCTGATAAAGAAGAAATGGACGAACAAAATAGCCAGCATTCTTACTGCCAGCCTGAGTTATCTCTTCTGGCTGGCACTGATTCTTATCTTGCTTCGCTAAAGGATACCCATGGAAGTGACCATAAGAAAATTCAGACCGGAAGATTATGATCGGGTTTTAGCTCTCTGGCAAGAGTGCGGCCTGCCCTTGAAACCCCGAGGAAGGGATAGCCGGGAAGAAATCAGCCGGCAGCTGCAACTTCCCCAGGTTATTTTCCTGGTGGCCGAAGCTGAGGGTCTGGTGATTGGCACAGTTTTGGTTACTCATGACGGCCGCAAGGGTTGGATTAATCGGCTGGCCGTGGACCCAGCTTTCCGGGGTCGCGGTCTGGCTAAGAAACTGGTTAAGGAAGCTGAGAGGGAGCTGGAAAGGGCGGGACTTCAGATTTTTGCCGCTTTGATTGAAGAAGACAATCTGCCTTCCATCAAGCTGTTTGAAAAGCTGGGTTACATCTACCATCCTGAGATAAAATACTTTACCCGCAAAAAATCACCCGAAATCTGAATACCAGCCGACCAAGCCTTATAATTCATATAGGAATAGTATAAAATAGGTAATAAACGGATTGGAATAGATAGGAGGTCTGAGATGAAACCCAAGAAGCTATGGGAAGGAATATACTGGGTGGGTGCTGAAGATTGGGACCGCCGGCTCTTTGATTCTCTGATTCCTCTGCCTGACGGTACCAGTTACAATGCCTATCTTATCCAGGGAGGTGAGCGGACCGTTCTGATTGACGCAGTAGATCCCAGTAAATTGAGTTTTTTTGCCGAGAACCTCAGGTCTTTTCCCAGGATTGATTATGTAATTGCCAATCATCTTGAGCAGGATCATTCAGGTCTGATTCCTTATGTGCTGCAAAAATATCCAGAAGCCCAGCTTCTGGTAACTCCTGCGGCTGTGGACCTGGCCCTGACCCATCTTCAGGTTGAGGAAAAAAGAATCAGGACTGTTTCTGACGGGGAAACCCTGGCTCTGGGAGGCCGGGCTATTAAATTTATCCATTTTCCCTGGGTTCACTGGCCCGAAACTATGCTCAGCTACCTTCAAGAAGACCAAATTCTCTTCAGCTGCGATCTTTTTGGCTCCCATCTGGCTTCAACTGAATTGCTGCTCCAGGATGATTTTCTGGTCTGGGAGCCAGCCAAACGGTATTATGCCGAAATCATGATGCCTTTCAGGAAAATAATTCAGAAAAATATCAACAAGGTGGAGAATCTGCCCCTTAAATACATTGCCCCCAGTCATGGTCCAGTTCATTCCAATCCCCATTTTATTCTTAATGCCTATAAAGGCTGGATAGCGGATAAACCCCGAAATCAAGTGGTGATTGCCCATGTTTCCATGCATGGTTCCACCCAGAAAATGGTAGACCGCCTGATTCAGGCTCTGGCTGAAAGAGAGATAGAAGTTTTCCCTTTTAACCTGCCGGTGGCCGATGTCGGTCGTCTGGCTATGAGCCTGGTGGAGGCAGCTACCATAATCGTCGCTTCACCCACGGTATTAACCGGGCTTCATCCTCTGGCTGCTGAAGCCACTTTTCTGGTGAATGCCCTGAGACCTAAAGCTCTGTTTGCCGGTTTCATCGGTTCCTATGGGTGGAAATCAAGGGCCCTAGACCAGCTAAAGGCTATCCTGGACAGCGTCAGGTTTGAGCTGCTGACACCGGTGCAGATAAAAGGAGACCCGAAGCCGCAGGACCTGGAGTTGGTAGATAAACTGGCTGAAGAAATATATCAGAAACACAGAAACGCCGGGCTTCTTTAATTACTGAGATATTGGGCTGAATCGCTTTATTGATACCTACTTTTTTAGCCTGATTTTAACTCTCGGCTGAATTGAAATAAAGCCTCCATAACATCCTGATGGTTCAGGGCTGGGCCGTCCTGTGGGGAATCTATAATCCGGTAATCAAAAAAGGGACAGTTTCCTTCATACCAGCGTTCTGAAACCGGCCGTCCTGAGCTTTCTCTTTTTTGTTTTTCTTTCTGGTTGAGAAGAGCTCCCAGTCCTTTCAAGTTCACTCCGGATTCGGGATCAACTCCGAGAATAAAACGTCTTCCCCCTAAATTGGTCATAAGAAAGGAAAACCCTTTACCCAGGGGAGAATTGAAGACATCCCGGCGGGCCCATTCTTTTAACAGAAAACTCTTGGGATTTTCCGTTACCAGCCCATCCACCAGCTTAGCTCCCGGACTCTGACTAAGGGGCAGATATATCTGAATGAGCTCACTCTTTTCCAGGTCTTCCAGATAGCTAAAATAATCATCTTGCACCCGGTGACTGGCCCTTTCATAGCGGTCAATTCCCTTGAAGATTAGTTGATTGTCTAAGATCTCTCGGCCGAGATTAGCTTGTTCAGATAAGAGCTTCATCATTTTCAGCCCTTCATTCACTCTTTCCAGGTTAGCTTCATCTTCGGGTTTCTGGAAGCTGACAAACAAGGCCCGGAGCAGAGCATAAGGTGTTGCACTCAAGTCAACAGTCTTGGGCAGGGTGGCCGAGTCCACCATTCTGGCATATTCAGCCAGCTTTCTCATTCCCTGGTCTACGGTTTTGCTTTCCAGAAGTCTCAGCGTCAGGAAAATGGCACTGATGGCATCAAAATCGGGCAAGCGGTGAGTAATAACGGTGAGCTTTTCAACCTGATTCTGGATGTGCTTCAGAACGAGTTCTGGATACTTAACTACCAGAGAAGCAGCGCATTCCGGTTCAGCATCAGGCTGGTGATGGTCAATCACTCCGGGCACGGTCTTTAGGCCGACATCAAGGACAATAGTCTCTGGTTCTGGTGAAAAGTCCCGGCCGTAGGGAGCAAATTGAAAAATGACTTCCACCTTTCTTTTTGGTCCCTTAAACTAAAACCCTTGACCTATTTCTGTCCACCAAATAATGAACCGAGTATCGCGGCCTCCAGTTCTTCACCACTGGTCGGATATCTCCGCCGCTGAGAACTCTTACTAACCTGAGAAATAATAGAACTTATTTCTGGAATCTTGGATAAGGCAGAAACACTTTCGCCGGTTTCTGAAAAAACCTCAATGGTTACAGTGTAGGGAATTCCGGTGGCCCTCAGGTTCTGATTTTCCAGGATTTTTAAGATTCTCAATCTGAGCTTTTGAGCTCCTTCCCGTCTGGTATGGGGCAGCATCACCATAAATTCGTCCTCTCCGCTTCTGGCCACCAGGTCAACCTTTCTGGTGGTTTTTTTCAGGATAAAAGCCAGGTTGGTTACCACCCTCTCGCCAGCTTCCTGGCCAAAAGTCTGGATGGTTTTTTCATAATAATCTACAGTAATTTTTAATAAGGATAAGTCTATTCCATACCGCTCGCAGCGGTTCAATTCTCTATGGAAATATTTGACAAAAGTTCGGAGATTATAGACCTGAGTCAAGGAGTCAAGTTCTTCCAGCTCGGCGATCTGTTTGAGCAGGGTGATCCTTTCCAGGACCAGTTCAGCCAGGCCGACTAAGCTTAAGAACAGCTTGAATTGATCCAGGGTGTAAAGACTTTTATTTTTCTTATTGAACAGGCTGATTACTCCGAAGACTCTTTTTTCCACCCGGAAAGGTATGGCCATCAGGGTGTTAATTTCCAGCCCGGGAATTTGATCAACCTGGGGATTAAACCTCGGGTCCCGGCTGGTGTCGGCAATTATTATATTCTGATTAGTTTCGGCGGCCAGACCACAGATTCCTTCGCCCCGCCTGACCAGCCTGTCCTTGAGGTCTTGGCCTTTTTCTCCGAGGACCAGGGCATATCTAAGGTCTCTGGTAGCCAGGTCTCTTAACAGAAAGGCGATAATTTCAGGCTGGAAAAATTCTTCAGCCTTTTTTAGCAAGCGCTCCAGAAGTTCGTCAGAATTCTTGGACAGAGAAAGCTCCCTTGCGGCTTCATAATAGTTGGCCGGCTGAAAAATCAACGCTCCACTTTGATTTGGCCCGCCCTTTATCTCTTCCATTAATATATTAATTATCAGATTTATTTTTTATTTTCAACCAATTTCCAATCTTCAAATTTTTCCGGCAGTTCCTTGAGGAAGGAAGAGTCTACCCTAACCAGATATTTTAGTTCCTTGTTTTTTATTACCACCTGATGTTTTTCAGCATTCTCCGGGCCGGTCAGAAGCACCACTTCTTTTTCTTCTTTATCAGCGGGTTTGATGGTAATGGTTATTTCCAGCCGGGGAGGGTCTAGACCAAAATCTGCCAGGTTTGTGGGTTGGTCAATGAATTCTGCGGCTTCCAGATATTCCAGCTTGCGCAGTGCAGATTCAACCTTGGATTCATCTGCCGGTTCTTTCTTCCCGTCAGCAGCAATCAGCCACCATTTTTCTTGTTCCCGCCCCTTTTCTTTAACTTTCTCCTTACGAGCTACTATTTCCTGCTTTTCTTTCTTCAGTTTGATGGAAGTTGCTTCCCAGCTATTGAAGACAGCCACCTTCTTTTCTCTAAGGTCGGAGAAGCTCTTGTTCAGGTCAGTGATAATCTGACTATCCACTTCAATTATTTTCCGAGAAAGGGAATTGGTGGCTATGACTTTATTATCTTTCCTGGTTAACCAGAAGACCAGTTCCTGACTTTCGGGCAGACTGAGGTTAACCGTGAATTCAGGTTGGTCTAGACCAAACTCTCGGATCTTTTGGGCATCTTTTTCTTCGGCCAGAAAATCCTTGGCTCTCAGCCGGGAGAGACTGTCCAGAAGATTGTCAATCTGAGATTTGGCCGCCAGGGCTTCAACCGGCGAGATGAAAAACCAGTCGTCTTTTTCCCGTTTTATTTTCCAGAAATTCTCTTTAGACTTAAGCTCTATGGTCTGGACTCCTTTAGTCTCAAATTTGAGAACATCTTTTTTTCTTAAATCAAAAAGCTTCTTATCCAAGGAAGAGCGGAGGTAGCTGGGAAGTAAGACTAACTGAGGCTGGTCTGCTCTCTTGGCGTAAAGAGTATTATCCAGAGGATTTTCCATCCCAATCTGAATGGTTATCGGCTCGGACTGCCCTTTTACCCAGAGTTTGACCTCCTTTTTTGGTATCTCATAGATTGACAGGTCTGAAGGTTGCTTTTCCACGACTTTGTCTATTTTCAGACTGGCGAAATTTTCAACCAGGCTTGAGGCTTCATAATCATCTGCTTCTGCCTCTAAGGGCTCCACTATCTGCCAGTTGCCCTTTTCGTCTCTCTTGATTACGATCAATCCTGATTCTGATTTTAGGCTGAATTTTTCTACCTCAGATGCCTTAAAGTCAGTGAGTTTTTCTTCTTTTTCTTTTTTTTGCTGAACGGCGGTTGACCTGTGCTCAACCAGAATGACCACTGCCAGAAGGATGATAAGGACAGCCAGAAGAATGAGTGTTGTTCTGAACTTCATAGGGCCCTCCTTCTTATCCAGATGGACAGACCGAAGGCCAGAATGGCCAGGGGCAGGAGGATGACCGAGAGGAACATCAGGAACCGGCCCTGACTCGGAGTCAGGTTTATAGAGCGTGGAGTTCTGGTCCTGGGCTGGATAGAAATCAGGTCCGATTCCTCGGTTAACCAGTTAACGGTATTTAAGAACAGATTACCGTTCCCAGAAAGATTATAGTAGCGGTTGGTGATAAAATCCGAATCGCCAAATACTGCCAGCCGGGCTTCCTCTGAGAGATTTGAAGAAGAAGGCTTTGATTCCGAAGGTTCGGTCTTCTTTTCTTCTTGCTGGGTTTTGCTTATCTTCTTGCTGCCGACCACAGCCAGAGAAATGGGACCCTGCTTATCTTTATCTTTATCAAAAGAGACTTCTTTCTGCTCCAGCTGTCTTTCCGACCAGGAATTAGCACTGGTCTTGGCAATAGCCGTTAAACTCATTCCCTCTGGTCTGGATTCAGCAATTTCTACCGACCTGGCCAGAGGGAAAAAAGTGGCATAGCGAAAATTCTTGGTTATCTCGTGATAATCGTATTCCGAGACTACCGGCATAAAATAATCTCCGCCGAGCAGCCTGGAAACGGTATCTACCACCAGGTCATTCTCCAGCTTTATCCCGTAGCCGGACAGGAATTTTTCCAGGCCAGAGGAAGTTTCAGGGTCAATCATAAAATAGAGACGGCCGCCCCTATCCAGAAAGTTTTTCAAGGTTTCTATTTCGTTAGGCAGTAAGGATTTTTTGGGCCCCGGGATTATGAGGAGGCTGCAGTCTGCTGGAAAATTATCGGAAAGAGCCAGAGGCAACTTCTTTACTTCATAGCCTATCTTTTCCAGTTCATTCTTGGCACTGCTGTAACCCGAATCACCACTATCCTCAATAGAGTTTTCCCCATGGCCTTCCAGAAAATAGATCGCCTTTTTCTTTTCTCTGGTTACTTTGATGATGGCATTGGTAACTTCTTCTTCCGAAGTGGTGGTAATCCGGTTTTCCTTATCACCGCACTCAAAAACTGAAGTCCCATCCTGGGTTATTTCATATTTCTTGACCAGGCCAGGATTCTTATCCGGGTCTATGAATTCGTATTTAATTTTGGGCGAGTGATAGGCGTAGATTTTCAGCAAATTTTCCATGGTCTGGCGGCTGACATTGCTGTCCCGGAAAAAGGCTTTAATCGTCACCTCCTGTTTTAGGTTTTTAACCACTCGGATTGATTGATCGGACAAGCTATGAATTTTAGAAGAGGTGAAATCAACCCGGAGGTGGTGTCTGGCCAAAAAGAAATTGACCAGAACCAGAATTGCCAGAACCAGGATGATGATCAGCAACAGATTGCTGGAATAAATAAAAGAACGACGTTTTAAGCCTTCCTGAAGTTCAGACAGGTTCAGAATAATATAGACGATGATTGAAGCTAGCCCCAAGGCTCCGATAATCAGAGCGGCTGTCTTAAACTGAGGCCAGATTAAGAGTATGGTTATGGCCAGGATTATGAAGGCCAGGCTCAGGTAGTTCAGGTTTTTCTTTATCCAGTTCATGTTCTCACCTCCAACGCCTAAATTGGATGACGGAGTGAGTCAGAAAGAGTCCAAAAAAAGCAAAACTCAAATAATAAACCAAATGGCTGGTGTCCAGGATTCCTTTGGTCATATCATCAAAATGCTCAAAAAATGAGAGATAATTGAGGACATCCTGCCAGAGGCCACGGGCTGAGTAGCCAGCCCAGCTCAGAACCCAGAAGAGCAAAAGTGTCCCGAAAGTCAGAACGGCCGAGATAATTTGATTCTCGGTGAGGGAAGACCAGAAAACCCCCAGACCGAGAAAGGCTGCTCCCAGGAGGAACAGACCCAGGTAACCCAGGAGATAGGGAAGAGGTTCAGGATTGCCGTAGATGAAAGTAAAAATGGTGGGAATGGCGCTGAGGAAGAGCATCGCTGAAAGCACTATTAAAGAGGCCAGATATTTACCCAGGATTATTTGAATAACTGAGAGCGGCGAGGTAAACAACAATTCCTCAGTGCCCATCTTTTTCTCCTCAGAAAAAAGCCGCATGGAGAGCAGGGGCAACATCAACAGCATGATGATGCTCAGGTTGTGGAACAGCGGGGCGAATACCATTTGATTGATGTTTATCTGCTGGAAATAATATGGATTCTGCGACATCTGAATGGCCTGGGTGTTGAACCACCAGACCAGGCTGTAAAAGAAGAAGCCGGAAAGCAGAACGAATATTGATATCACAATGTAAGCAATGGGAGAGGTGAAATAAGACAGTAGTTCCTTTTTAGTTATTGACCAGATGGCTTTCATTGTTCCATCCCTCCTGAAACGATTTTGAGATAAAGTTCTTCTATATTCATGGAGAGGGGACGCATTTCCTTTATTGCCAGATTATGATCAAGACAGAGTTTGAGTATTTTGGTTCTTAAATCCAGTCCCCAGGGCCATTCCAGTTTGATTTCTGGGCCCTCAACCTGGATGTTTTTTAAGCCCGGAATCTGCTGGAAGACTCCCTGAATCTGGCCATCAATTTTTTCCAGTTTGAGGTAAACCCCGTCATTCTCACTGAGACTGGCAGTTAGCTCCTCCAGAGAGCCTGAGGCCATCAATTTACCCTCGTTGATGATGACCACCCCATCGCAGACCTGAGTAACCTCAGCCAGGATGTGAGTGGAGAGCATGACCGTGTGTTCGCTCTTTAAGGATTTGATCAACTGTCTTATTTCTACTATCTGAGCCGGGTCCAGGCCGATTGTTGGTTCATCCAGAATGACCACCTTGGGATTATGAATCAGAGCTTGAGCGATGCCCACCCGTTGTTTGAAGCCCCGGGAAATGTTCTTGATAAGTCTTTTCCGGACAGATTGCAGTCCAGTTATTTCTACTGCCCGGTCAATAGCCGCTTTTTTTCTGGCGGCTGGAACTTTTTTGATTTCAGCCACAAAACCCAGATAGCTCTCAACAGTCATCTCAGGATAGAGCGGGACATTTTCCGGAAGATAGCCGATGGACTGTTTAACTGCTTCTGCCTGTTCAAAGACGTCATAACCGGCCACCCTGGCCCGACCTTCAGTGGCTGGAAGAAACCCGGTCAAGATGCGCATGGTGGTTGTCTTACCGGCGGCGTTGGGGCCGAGTAGACCCCAGATTTTTCCTTCTTCCACCCTGAAGCTCAAATCTTTGACGGCCACCAGGTCGCCGTATTTTTTGGTAAGTCGTTCGGTCTCAATCATCGTTCAACCTCCTTTTACCAATTCAATCTTTAAGTTCAGAAATTATTACATCTTCTCAGGAACTTTGATTCCCATCAGGTCAAGAGCCTGGCAGAGAATCTCATGAATAAAGTATATGGTAAGCAACCTGATTGTCTGCAGCTGTTCATCCTTTTCAGCTAAAACTGGATAGTGGTGATAGTAGCTGTTGAATTTTTGACAGAGATTGAAAGTAAACTTGGCCAGCCCCCCAAATTCCAGGGCGGCAATGGACCGCAAAACTTCCTCATCCAGTCCAGAGGCATAGACGATGAGATCCCAGAAATCTTGGGATTCTTCTGGAGACAGTTTATCTAAGTTAATATTTTCCAGGTTTACAGTCCGGATGAATTCCTGATAATCAATTCCAAACCGTTCCTGGAATTTCCGGAAAATACTCCTCAACCTGACCGCCGAGTATTGAAGGTATGGCCCGGTTTCACCCTCAAAGTTCAGGGCTTCATCAAAATCAAAAATGATCAGGGAATTGCGGGCGTATTTGAGCATGAAGTATCTCACGGCTGCGGCTGCAATCTGTCTGGCTATTTCCTGCCGGCTAGTCAGGGGTAAATCCGGATTTCTTTTATTCACCTCGGCCAGAGCTTTTTCTTCCAGCCGGTCAAGGAGATCATCAGCTTTAACTCCGACTCCTTTTCGCCCCGAGACCTCAAGAAAGGCTTTTTCCTTGTCCTCTTCAGATATATCTATGTTAATCTCCGCCACGCTCTTGGGAGAAAGGGCTACCATTTCGTAGGAGAAATGAACAGATTTAGCTGCCTGTTCTGAATAACCGAGCGCTTTTAAGCCCTGGACCACAACTTTCTGCAGGTATGATTGCCTGACATCTATGACGTTATAGACTTTACTGCCTGCCCCGAAGTGAACCTGATAAGGTGTGGGATGGGCTGAAGAGATCCAGACCGCCCGGCCGTTGTCATCAAGAAAAGGCTCGTAATAAAAATCCTGGCCGAGCAAGCCAAATTTCCACATCTGGTAGGCAATATCTTTACCCACGTAGGTAACCGTACCGTCGGACCTGACAATTATTTTTTCCCTTTCTGGCTCATCTTCCAGGTTCATCACCCAGCAGCCGGCAGTTTCTCCTTCTGAGGAAAGATGTATAGCTCCACTTTCCTTCAGCCGAGCAAAAGCCTTTTCCCAGAATTTAAGTTTCAGGATGCTGCTTTCACAGGGTAAGACATCGTAACTGATATCCAGCCTTTTCATCGTTGCCAAATGGGCCCTGAGGATTTTTCTGGAGACCCGGTAAGCAAAATCCGCTTCAGGAGAATGTCCGTGTTCTATCTTTTTTAAGATTTCGGCTTTTCTGGACTGAGCTTCTTGGTTGCTGGCCAGATGACGTGAAACCCGGGTATAAAGGTCCCAGCAGTAATAATCAAATCTGTCTTCAATCTTGTTCAGGTCAGACAAGGTTTTCTTCTCCAGTTCCATCAAGCCGAAGACCACGTCCACCACTTGGACTCCGGTATCGTCAATGTAATTTTGAACTTCTACTTTCTCTCCCTTATACCTGAGGCAGCGGACCAGAGTATCGCCCAGGCAAGCATTGCGGAGATGTCCGACATGAGCTGCTTTGTTGGGATTGATGTTGGTATGTTCAACAATGATTTTCTTCTCTTCGGGTTCTAATCCCGTTTTTTTCAGGTTGTTGAATTTTTCTTGAAAAAATTTACGCCGATTGAGAAAAATATTTATATAGCCGGCGCCGGCCACCTCAACTTTCTCCAGTCCTTCCAGGCCTGACAATAACTCTACCGCTCTGTTAGCGATAGTCCTGGGATTGGTCTTCAGCTTTTTGGCCAGAGGAAAGGCTATGGATAGAGCCAGGTCTCCGAGCTTCTGGTCCGGGGTGGCCGAAAGTTCTATCTCTTCCGAGGACACCGGGAATTCCCGGACCAGCCGGCTCAGGATTTTCTCTTTCAAAGTCTTTTTTGTCTTGAACATCTTGTTTTTAATTATAACAAAATTCTTTTGGCTAACAAGTTGCGATTATACTTGAAAGTTTAGGCTGATTTATGATACTTAATTAACTTAGTTTAATTAACCTAATTTTAGTTTTTGAAAGGATTCAAAATGAAAAAAACAAGACTAAATGCCGTCCATAAAGAATCTGGAGCCAGGATGATAGAGTTTGCCGGTTTTGAAATGCCGGTAGAATATAAGGGCATCATTGATGAACATCTGGCAGTCAGGACTAGAGCTGGATTGTTTGATGTCAGTCATATGGGGGAAATAATAGTTGAGGGTGAGGAAGCATTAGCTTGTGTCCAGTATTTAACGCCCAACGATGCAGCCAGGCTGTCGGCGGGTCAGGTGCAGTATACGGCCCTGACCACACCCCAGGGGACCTTTGTGGATGATATGCTGGTCTATTGCCTTTCGGTTCCTGACAAGTACCTGCTTGTGGTAAACGCAGCTAACACAGATAAAGATTATGCCTGGGTTCAAGAAAAAGCTGCTTCTTTCAAGGTGAAAGTTACTAACCGGAGTGATGAGCATTCCCAGTTGGCTCTCCAGGGACCTTTAGCCCAGGAAATCCTTCAGCCCTTAACTGATATTGACCTGAGCCAGATGAAATCTTTTACTTTTTCCTACGGCAAGGTAGCTGGGATTAATTGTCTGGTTTCCAGAACCGGATATACGGGAGAAGATGGTTTTGAGATCTACACTATGGCTGAGAATCCGGAAATCATTTGGAAGGCTATCATGGCCCAGGGAACGCCTAAGGGACTTTTGCCGGTTGGCTTGGGAGCCAGGGACACTCTGCGCCTGGAAGCAAAATTGATGCTCTATGGAAATGACATCAGCGATAAAACTACGGTATTGGAAGCTGACCTGAAGTGGATAATTAAATTTCAGAAAGGAGATTTTCTGGGCAAAGCGGCTTTGGAAAAGCAGCTTCAGGAAGGCTTGAAAAGGAAACTGGTCGGGTTTGAGGTGATTGACAGAGGAATTGCCCGGCCTCACTATCCGGTCTTGGTTAAAGAGCAGCAGGTATCTGAAGTTTGTTCCGGAACTTTTGCTCCTTTTGTTAAGAAAGCCATCGGCCTGGTCTATCTGCCGATTGAATATACTGAAATCGGTACGGAGTTTGAAATCGGATTCCGGGATAAAAAATTAAAAGCCCGGGTGATCCCAACTCCTTTTTACAAAAGAGAAAAGAAATAATCAGATATTTTTAATTATTAGAAAAGGAGGAACCTTATGTATCCCGAAAATCTTTATTACACCAAAGACCACGAATGGCTGAAAGTAGAGGGCGAAGAAGCTGTGGTCGGTATTACTGATTTTGCCCAGAAGCAGCTGGGTGATATCATCTATGTTGATCTGCCCCAAACAGGCAAGAGCCTGGAGGTCCATCAGGCGATAGGGAGCGTGGAATCGGTCAAATCAGTTTCAGACGTTTATTCCCCGGTCTCGGGAGAAGTCATTGAGGTTAATTCCGAATTAGCCCAGACTCCTGACCTGATCAACAAAGACCCTTATGGACAGGGCTGGATTGTCAGATTGAGACTTAAGAACAAGGCTGAAATTAACAACTTAATGAAAGCCGCGGATTATGAAAAATATTTAGAAGGTTTGGAACATTAAGACTTTGCTCTGAAGGCTGAAAAGCCAATCCAGGAGCTGGGGGTAAAAAATGAGTTATATTCCTATCAGCGATAAAGACAAAAAAGAGATGCTGGAGCGCATCGGGATAAGTTCGGTTGAAGAGCTTTTCTGTTGTATCCCGGAAAACATCAGACTCAAGAAATTGCTGGATTTGCCCGGGCCACTTTCTGAGCCTGACCTTAGGGAATATTTTGAACAGCGGGGTCAGAAAAATTCTTATAACCGATATCTGTCTTTCCTGGGCGGAGGCGCCTATAACCACTTTATTCCGGCGGTCGTTGATTATCTCAGCTCTAGGGGTGAGTTTGTTTCGCCCTACACGCCTTATCAGCCTGAAGTCAGTCAGGGGACACTTCAGGTCATCTTTGAATTCCAGACTTTGATCTGTCAGTTGACCGGACTTGATATTGCTAACGCTTCTCTTTATGACGGAGCGACCGGTGCCGCTGAAGCGGTGTTGATGGCCAATCGGGTTAAGAGCAAAAGAAGATTGCTGGTGGCTTCTAACCTGAATCCACAGTATCGTCAGGTCATCTACACCTATACCAAAAACCTTGGTCTGGAAGTGGTGGAAATTCCTTATGATCAGGCAGGCCGGATTGATTTGAAGGGACTGGAGGCTACTCTTAACTCCGAGACCTCAGTCTTGCTCTGCCAGTCGCCCAACTACTTTGGAGTGATTGAAGACCTGAAAACGCTGGCTGACCTGACTCATGAACACCAGGCCCTTCTGGCCGTGGTCATTTCTGAGCCGGTTTCTCTGGCCTGGCTTGAGGCTCCGGGCAAACTGGGAGCTGATATTGTTACCGGTGAAGCTCAGTCCTTTGGTTTGCCTCTGAGTTATGGCGGACCTTATCTGGGTTTTATGGCCTGCAAGAAGGAATTTGTCCGCCAGCTTCCTGGAAGGATTGCTGGCCAGACAGTTGATGCTGAAGGGAAGAGAGGTTTTGTCCTGACCCTCTCTACCAGAGAGCAGCACATTCGCCGGGAAAAAGCGACTTCCAATATCTGCACCAACCAAGCCCACTGTGCCCTGCGGGCCACAATTTACCTTGAGACCTTAGGAAAGCAGGGCCTCAGAAAACTGGCCTGGCTCAACCTGCAGAAAGCGGCTTATGCTCTGGAAAGGTTAACCTCCATACCGGGAGTAAAAAGAAAATTCAGTGGGCCGGTTTTCAATGAATTTGTCCTGGAATTCCCTGATGATTGGGAAAAAATCAGTCAGAAGTTAGAAGAAAAGGGTATTCTGGGAGGCCTGGCTCTGGGAAGTGATTATCCAGGGCTCAAGAAATGCGCCCTGATTACCGTAACTGAAATTCATACCCGGGAAAAAATTGATACCTACGTCCAGGCTCTGGGGGAGGTGTTAAGATGATTAATGTAATCAGAGAACCATTGATTTTTGAAATAAGCTCTCCGGGGAAGACCGCTGTCCGGCTGCCAGAATTGGACATTCCAGAAAAAAAGGATTTATTGTCCGATGTCCCTTTAAGGGAAAATATAGAAGGTTTTCCGGAAGTTTCAGAGACAGAAATAACGAGACATTTTACCAGATTGTCCCAGATGAATTACTGCGTTGATTTTGGTTTTTATCCCCTTGGCTCCTGCACCATGAAATATAATCCCAAGGTTAACGAGAAAATTGCCGGAATGGAATGCTTTACTTCTGGCCATCCCCTGTCACCGGAGAAGCTGGTTCAGGGCAACCTGGAATTGATGAAGACGCTGGAGAAATTGCTTTGTGAGATAACCGGGATGGATGCCGTTACCCTCCAGCCCGCAGCCGGCGCCCATGGTGAGCTCACCGGGATGATGCTCATCCGGGCTTATCATGAAGCACATGGTAATCCCAGAAAATATGTTTTGATTCCGGATTCCGCCCATGGCACCAATCCCTCTTCAGCTCACATCTGCGGTTATACGGTTAAAGAGATTAAGTCCAATGAGAGAGGTACCATTTCGCTGGAAGACCTGGCCAAAGAAATGACCGAAGAGGTAGCGGCTTTGATGGTTACTAACCCAAATACCCTGGGAGTCTTTGAATCTGATATCTGTGAGATTGCGGCCATAGTCCATGACCAAGGCGGATTTGTTTACATGGATGGAGCTAACTTGAATGCTCTGGCCGGAATTACCAGACCGGGTGAGATGAAGGTTGATGTCCTGCACCTGAACCTCCATAAGACTTTCTCCACTCCCCATGGCGGTGGTGGTCCAGGATCAGGTCCTGTGGCTGTGAAAAAAATTCTGGAACCATACCTGCCTGTGCCCATCATTGAAGAGAAAGACGGAAGATATCACTTAAATTACAATAGACCTCAGTCCATAGGTCGGGTGAAAAGCTTTTATGGTCAATTTCTGGTAATGCTTAAAGCCCTGGCTTATATTCTGGCTCTTGGTCCTCAGGGTCTGAAGGAAATGACTGAAGTGGCGGTGCTTAATTCTAATTACCTCCGCAAGAGCTTAGAAGGAATTTATCACCTGAAGTATGATTCTCCGACGCTGCACGAGTGTGTTTTTTCTGATAAATTTCAGAAGGATTTCGGAGTGTCCAACCTGGATATTTCCAAAAGGCTGCTGGACTATGGTTTGCACCCGCCGACCATGTCCTTTCCGCTGATTGTTCACGGTGCGCTGATGATTGAGCCGACCGAGACTGAAAGCCGGCGAGACCTGGATCTGTTCATTGAGGCGATGAAAGCCATTGACCGCGAAGCCCGGGAAAATCTGGAGCTGTTGAGGACCGCTCCTCATATTACCTATGTCCGGCGCCTGGATGAGGTTCAAGCAGCCCGCAATCCGATCCTGAGATGGGAGAAGAAAGATTAGAACTGGATATTTGGTGAGTATAAAATAAATTTGGGACGATTGTTTCTGGATTGAAAGAAGAAGAGGAAGATGAGCCTGCAAGAGCTTTTCCTGAAATTGTATGATTTCTGGTCAAGACAGGGTTGCTATTTAGCTCCCAGCTATGACCTGGAAGTGGGAGCCGGGACTATGACTCCTGATACTTTTTTCCGGGTTCTGGGTAAGAAGCCCTGGAAGGTAGCTTACATTCAACCCTCCCGGCGGCCTACCGATGGCCGTTACGGAGAAAATCCACATCGGGTTCAGAAGCATTTCCAATTTCAAGTCATCATCAAGCCATCACCGGATAACATCCAGAGAATATATCTTGACAGTCTGACTGCCCTGGGGATAAACCTGCGGGAACATGATCTGCGGTTTGATGAAGATGATTGGGAATCTCCAACTATTGGGGCCTGGGGCGTGGGCTGGCAAGTCATGCTGGATGGTCTGGAGATTACTCAATTCACCTATTTTCAACAAGCCGGGGGCCTAGAGCTTTATCCGGTTTCTGTTGAGATTACCTACGGACTGGAACGCCTGGAGATGTTTCTGGAACAGAAGGATAATATTTATGATTTAAGCTGGTCAGGGGATGTCAGCTATCGTGACCTCCGCTTCCGAGAAGAGAAAGAGTTCTCCATTTACAATTTTGAGCAGGCCGACACCCAGATGTTGCAGAAATCATTTAATGCTATGGAGAAAGAAGCCCAGCGGCTGATAAATCAGAACCTGCTCCTGCCAGCTTATGACCACTGCCTAAAATGCTCCCATTTTTTCAATCTTCTGGATTCCCGAGGGGCCATCAGTGTTACTGAAAGGGTCAAACTGATCGGGCAGATCAGGAGTCTGGTTAATCAGATCGCCCGGAAATTTGTGGAGCAAGAGGGAGAGAGCTGATGGAATTCCTGCTGGAATTAATGACTGAAGAACTGCCTTCTTCCCACGTCCGCAGTGCCCTGAGTCAGCTGGAGGAAAAGTTTATTCAGGAGTTGCAATCAGCCCGCATCGGAATAAGGAGTTTGAAGACTCTCGGGACCTGCCGCCGCCTGGTGGTGACCGCTGATTTGGAAGCAGGTCAGCCGGATGAAGAAGAAGTGGTCACCGGCCCGCCAAAACAAGTCGCTGTCCAGGCTGATGGAACCTTTACTGCATCCGCCTTTGGCTTTGCCAAAGCCCAGGGGCTGACTGTGGACCAGCTGGAGGTAATCAAGACTGCCAAGGGTGAGTATCTGGGTTTCAAGCGGCTAAAGAAAGGAAAGCCAACTGCAGAAGTCATCCAGGAAAGATTACCCTTTATCCTCAGTTCATTGAGCTTCCCCAAGAATATGCGCTGGGGAGAAAAAACTTTCAGATTTTCCCGACCCATCAAGAATCTTCTCTGTCTGTTTGATGGTCGGGTAATTCCTCTGGAATTTGAGGGTTTGGAATCAAGCAACCTAACTTATGGCCATTTTATCCATGCGCCGGAACCGCTCCGGGTTTTAGGCTTTGAAGATTACCTTCACCTCCTGAGAGAACATTTTGTTCTGATTGACCCAGAAGAGAGAAAACAGATCATTCTGAAACAATTCGGAGAAAAGCTGAGTTTGCTCAAGGCTGAAGTTTATCCAGATGAAGGTTTGCTGACCAGGCTGCTCTGGAATGTGGAATTTCCCTTAGTGATCATGGGTGGTTTTCCAGAAAAATACCTGGAGCTGCCGCTTGAAGTTCTATCCACTGCCATGAGAGAAGGCCAGAAACTGTTCTCGGTAGTCAAAGACAAAAAGCAATTGCCTTATTTCCTGGGCATCGCTGATGCGCCCTCTGATCCCAGGGGTTTTATCGCCTCAGGGAATGAAAGAGTTCTGAAAGCCAGGCTGGAAGATGCCAGATTCTTCTGGGGTAATGACCTTAAAACCAGGTTATCCGACCGGGTTCCTTTATTAAACAGCGTTGTCTTCCAGGAAAAGCTCGGAAGTTATGCAGAGAAAGTTGAGAGGTTGCAAAAACTGGTAGCTTACCTTGCTGACCGGCTGGAGCTAAGGAACGAGAAGAAAGACTTGATAGAAGCTGCCAGGCTCTGCAAAGCTGACCTGCTCACGGATATGGTACGGGAATTTCCTGAGTTGCAGGGGAAGATGGGCGGACTCTATTCTCGGCAGCAAGGCTGGTCAGAAACAGTTAGCCGGGCTATCTATGAACATTATCTGCCGGTCTCCCTGGACGACCCGGTCCCTGAATCAATGGCCGGCGCGGTTTTATCCATTGCCGATAAGATTGATACGATTGTCGGAGTTTTTGGAGTCGGAATAAGCATCAGTGGTTCTAGCGATCCTTTTGGCCTGAGACGCTATGGCCTGGCAATCTGTAAAATAGTCATGGAAAAGAAATTTCACATTTCCCTGCAGAGGCTTCTGGATAAAGCCATTTCTTTGGTGGCTGACAGAATCAATATGTCTGAGGCTGAACTTAAAAAGGCCTGTCTGGAATTTTTTGAGGGCCGGGTGCGCTACATCCTGGAAAAACAGGGTTATAGTTATGACCTGATAAATGCAGCTTTAGGACCGGGTATTGAGTTTCTGGAACAAACCACAGCTAGGATCAAAGCCTTAAGTGAACTCAAGCAGAGCAAAAACTTTGAGCAATTCATCCTGATGGTTAAGAGAATTAAAAATATCTTAAAAGAACCGCCCCGAGCCAGGTTGAATTCAGCTTTGCTCAAGGAGAAAGAGGAAAAAGAACTGTACTCAGCCCTCAAGATTATCAAGAAAAATGTGGAAGGAATGTTAGCCAGAGGCGACTTTAGTTCTGCGCAGAGGATGATTTTCAGGCTTCAGGCTCCGTTAAACAGTTTCTTTGATCGGGTGCTGGTAATGGCTGAAGATAGAAAAATCAGGAATAACCGTCTGGCTCTTCTGAATCAGATCTTAGCCTTAACCAACGAAATGGCGGATTATTCTCACATTGTGGTGGAGAGCGAAAGCCGTTAACTTTCCTGGCCGCTCGGATCTTAAGAGCTTTCTATTTTGTATTCCTCAGGGGGAGTGGTAAGGTCCAGGTTAAGGTCTACGAATTTATATTCCAGAGATATGATCTTGACCAGACACCCGGGGTAATTCTGACCTTTCTTGTTCCCATAAGTATTAAATTTGATTCCGACTTGGAAGGGAAAAGCTTCATTAGTGTTGCCCGAGACCCAACGGACCTTTCCCAGAAGGAATAGAGGAGCCCTTTCTCCGGGGATTGAAAGCTGGAGATGAAGTTTGGTTCCGGGTTTTAATTTCCGCCGGCAGGCAAAGCGCATTCCACCACGGCTTAAGTCATGGAGCGGACAGAATTCCTCATCAAAATCCTTTTTTTTGAAAATTATTCTCCTCAAACGATAAGAAACTGAAGCCCCGGGTATATTGAATCTTTGACTAAGGCGCTTTTCTTCGGGATAAATCTCGTTGACACTCTTGCTCATTTTAAGCCCTCGGTTTGCTCTTCTTCAATTATTTATAATTTTTAATAAAAATTCAATTCCTTGTCAAAAGAATAATAAATCTGCGATGAAAAAAAGGTTATTAGTAGGGGAGGAGTTCGGCTTTTTGGGGGTTGAGCTTGATCGTGACCTCTGTCCGGCTCTCCTGTTTTTCCGGGTTAAGATAGACAAAGTTTATTTCAGATTTTTTAATGAAAGAAGCCGGCGTTTGTTCAGGAGGCTTTTTCTTCCAATCCTTGATGAGTTTGGCAATGGCTCCGACTGCATCAATAATAGAGACTGAATGCATTGGATACTGGTCCTTTTGCGGAATCAGATAGGGTTTGGTGCCTGGAGGATTTGGCGGCGGGATATAAAGCTTAACTGGGATCTGGCTCTGGAGATATTTCGTGGCTTTATAGATGAGTGTTTCGCCAATATAAAGAGCCACTTCACCTTCAATGTTTTTCACGGGTGGAGAGTCCTGTCTCTGGACAAGAAGGTCTTGATTTGACCAGTTCTTTTTCTCTATCCTAAATTCCAGGATTATCCTTTTTTTGATAGTCAGCCTACTGGTTTTTAGGTAGATATCCAGATTGAGGGAATAGGGCTGATCAAAATACAGAGGCAGTGGCAGCTGAACCAGATGGGCTCCTCTTGACCAGAGGCCCCCTTCTAGGGGAGTTCCTTCCAGTTGAATCTTGTAATAAGCCTCAGCCGAGAGGTCAAAGCCTACTCTGAGTGTTTCAGGAATGGTCCTCTCCTGGGCAGTGGCTGGGATGAGGAAATTCAGGTTGCTTAGAAGCGGGTATTCTTCCCGCCACTTTCCCCAGTATTCAATAACCTGGTCAAAAATACTGAAATCAAGAAACTCAAAAAGCGGCTGGTCTTGACCGAATTCTTCAAAATAATTGATGACAGCTTTTTTTTCTTCCTCCGGTAAATTATTCTTGAAATAGAGAAAAGGCAAGAGCGCCAGAGCTTCCTGCCTCTCCGATTTTTCAACCTGATTTATGGTGATTTCTATAAGATTTAAAGCCTGCTGATGTTCATTCTGTTTCAGCAACTGGTTAAGTTCAAATTTCCAGTCAGCCTGGAGGGGAAGGGAAATTAGGGGTAACAACACCAGCAGTAGCCCAAAGAACCTTTTTTTGTTAATCATGGTAGGTGAACACCAGATAGAATTCCAGGCTTTTTCCAGGAAAATCAGCAGGCAGCGGTGGAAATGGCGCACATTGGCGTACTGCGCTTATTGCCGCCTGGTCCAGGATTTCACTGGTAGTTGAGTTGGTGATTTCTAATGAAACCAGTTGCCCCTCCCGGTCAACTACCAGGACCATTGCTACATTTTTGCTCTTGGGCATTACTCCCAGCTGGGGCAAGACCCATTTGGTCTGAATCAGGGTGACCACTTTTTGAGCCCAGGGCTTGATGTCGTATTTATATCCAGCTGCGGCTTGAAAACCGCTGAGACTTCCTGGAACTCCAGGTCTGGGCTGGCCGTAAGGCGAAAACCTCAGTCCTTTCCCTGGCTGGGTATAGGCACGGGGCGCAGCATATCTATAAACATCGCTTTTTAGCTTTGGTTGGGTTTCTTCCTGGCCTGGCCCAAGAGGCTGGGCTGGGCTGACCCGTAATTTGAGGCTGAAACTGTATTTACCAGAAGAGGGTTTAAACCGGGAGGATAGAGTTAATTTCAATCCAAATGGCGGGCTGACCTGTTCCCGACCAGAGGCCAGGTAAGATTCAAGGTCAAAAGGGATCATAGCCTGGGCTGGGGGAACGCCACCCTTGGTCGGGGATGGTCGGCCTCCAGGCCTTGCCGGGACTCCTGAGGCTCCAGGCCCCTGACCTTTTTCTCCCGGTTTTCCGGCGGGAAGCAGTTCTTCAGAAACCGGGGGCTGTTTGATGATCTCTTCCAAGTTGCGGGGAATTGACACCTCCGGATACTTGGCGATGACCACTTCAGTCTTTTTCCCAAAGGGAAGAATTTTAATGATAATTTTTGCCTGTCTTAAGTAAAGGATTAAAGCCAGATGAAGTAAAATAGCGATACCAAGACTGATGATCTTCACCCTGACTTCAGGCTGACTAATCTTTTTAAGCCAGTTTCTGATACTGTTTAGGATTTTCCCTGTGCTTATTTTATTCATTAGTCTATTTTTTTTGGCAATAAATTGACTATTTATTATATAGAAAACTTAGCGGAAAGAGAAAGTTGCAAATGAGGATTTATTTAAGGGAAATATTTCTGAATAGGAGAAAGCTTAAGCCTAAAGAATTTATCAGGAGTAGAAAAGTGAAAAGGAGTTCCAGACCAAGAAGTGGAACAAAAAAGGTAGTGGCCAGAAGAGCCCCCAGGAAGGACCCGAAAAGGTCAAGAGCGTACCCCAGCCCGTAATGACTTTTATATCGCAAATAGAGGGAATTGCTGACGATAAAGAGAATTCCACTCAGGAGGCCCATGATAAAAAGTAAAGAATAAAAAATTAGTTCAGATTTTGTCTTCCAGATAAGCTGGGTCAGAAGCAGAAAAATGACAAACCCGGCCTGGACTGCCATGAGATGTTTCAGGTTGAGGTTGGAAAATTTAGTTCTGCTTAGCCAGGAGCCACTGAAAAGTCCAAACATGAATAGAGTGAAGAGTAAGGAAATTTTGCTATAAACCAGGCCAAAACTGGACTGGAAGGCCAGGATAAAACCGATCTCGGCAATGATCGTGGTGAAACCCATAACCATTAACGGGAGTAAATAGGAGGTGCTGGTTTGTTTTTTGGTGAAGGCAAGTCCTAATATCAATATTAAGAAAATAGCGAGGGGAAGGTTAAAAAGCCAAAAACGGTTTAAGTGGCTAAAAAGATAATAAAGTATCCTGTTTCCCGAGCCCCGAAAGTGCTGGCTCCAGAGCAAGGTCTGATAAAAATAACTGATTGGAGCCCAGTCTGAATTTAACCTCGGGTTGGGGACCGAATGTATTCTGGAAAAAAGATAGTCTTTCTTCAACGGCTGAAGCCTGTTGCTGAGCAGCTCGGGCCGGAAATAAGAGGTCCTGATCTTGGTCAACTCCAGCCTTGTGACTAAAGTAGCCAGGGAATCATCAAGTTCTCCATCCGAAGCCAGAAAGATATTATTATCTCCAGGTATTATTCTAACCTGTTTGAAAACATAAAGGAGAGATTTATAGACTGAAGCCAAAAGCTGGGCACGTTCTTCTGAGAGATAGTTTTCAGAAGAGGGCAGGCTAAAGGAAAAGACTCCCTCTGGCCTTAATTTCTTTTTTAGTTCAGAGAAGAATTCAACCGTAAAAAACCTGTTGACCTGGGCAGTGGCCGGTTCTGGTAAATTGGACAGAATAAGGTCATATTTTTCCTGAGTCTGTTTGATAAATTTGCGTCCATCCCTTAAATAAAGATTAAGGCGGGGGTCATCAAGCCTGAGAGCTTTTTCTCCCAACACCTTTACAGCCAGTTTGACCAGGCCCGGGTCCAGTTCCACATAATCTATCTTAACCTCTGGATACTGTAGAGCCTGGCCTAAGGCTCCATTAAGACCACCGCCAATAAGGAGAGCTTTTCGGGCATCGGGACGCTGTAAAAAGGCAAAATGAATGGATTCTTCAGCCGAGGCCGGGTCGGGAAAATTAAAAGCTAAAAAGCTATTGGTATAGAAAGAGACCTGCTCTTCTGTTTTTATAGCCTGGAGACGGGCGTAGGGCGAGTCCTGGACTGCCAGGAGCTGAAAAGGCTTCCAGTAAATCCTCTCAGCCTGAAAATCAAACAGCCACAATCCCAGGACCGTTATGGCAGTGAATAAAATCAAAAAGAATTTTTTCCCCTCCGTGATCCAGACCATTATCAGCCCCGTGACCAGGATGATTAAAGCTGCAGCCTGCCAATTGGAAAAGTGGGGAACAAGAACCAGGTAGACCCCGAGTCCCCCCAGGGCTGCTCCTAAAGCCTCCAGTTGATAGACAATAGCCAGGTTGCCCTGATACCAGAAAACGTTATAAACAAATAGAGCACCAAGGGGTAAGCTAACGGAAAAAGCAATCAACAGGGAAGCGATGACTATCGGACCCGCGCCGGTCATTTCAGTCGGGAGGACTCCAAAGATAAAGCGTGAAAAGCGCAATAGGATTAAAAGCCCGCAGGCCATGGTTCCGGTTGCCAGATAAAATCTACTCGGAGTTAAGCCCTTCAGGAATTTTTTTTCAGCCAAAAGGCTGCCCGCTCCGCCACCCAGAAGCCAGAAAGCCAGAACCAAACCATAGACCAATTCGTTGCCGAAAAACCGAACTTCAAACTCTCTCAGAATCAAGACCTGAAATGAGGTGGCCAGAAAGCCGAGAAGGAGGGGCAAGAGATTCTTTCTCAGCTCCAGACTCCAGCGATTTCCTGACCGCAAAAACGGCATTTGTTTCCGCTTAATTCTTTTTTCTTAATGGCATAGCCATATCTTTCTATGATCAATTTGCCACAACGTGGACAATAAGTATTTTCTCCGGGATGACCGGGAACATTGCCGATGTAGACAAAGTGCAGACCTTCAGCCAGAGCGATATTCCTCAATTGCTCCAGGGTGGAAATTGGAGTAGGGGGCAGATTCTTGATCAGATACATGGGGTGGAAGCGAGAGAAATGAATGGGGTAGTCAGGCCCGATTTCAGCCTTAAGCCAGCGACACATCTGTCTGATTTCCTCGGGATTATCATTTAAGGTCGGAATTACCAGGTAAACAATTTCCAACCAGGTCTTGGACTTGGCAATCTGTTTGATTGATTCCAGCACCGGTTGCAGTTCTCCCCGGACATAATCACGATAAAAATTCTGATTGAAGGCCTTCAAGTCAACCTTGATAGCCTCAACTACTTTGATCAAATCAGCCAGCGGTTCAGGGTTGATATAACCAGCTGTAACCACCACGTTTTTGATGTTACTTTTTCTGGCCAGGACGCAGGTGTCGTACATGAATTCAAAGAAGATGACTGGTTCGGTATAGGTATAAGCAATCACCGGAGAATTATATTTCAGGCATGAAGCAACCACAGATTCAGGCGGTAGATAGATATTTTTCACCTGCTCCGGCCGCATCTGAGAGATCTCCCAGTTTTGACAGAACTTGCAGCTCAGGTTACAGCCGGCCGTGGCCAGAGAAAAGGCCTCTGAACCGGGGAGGAAATGGAAGAAAGGCTTTTTTTCAATCGGGTCAATATTGAGGCTGGCGACCTGACCGTAAACCAGAGTATAATATTTTCCCCCCTGGTTTTCTCTGACGCCACAGAAGCCTCTTTCTTTATCTCCTAATATACAAAAACGGGGACAGAGTTCGCATTTGATTTCCCGGTCAGGAAGTTTTTGGTAGTACCTAGCTTCAATCTTAGATAATCCGGAAGCTGACCCGGTCAGGGGAGAGGTCCAGTTTTCGGCCCGGCCGGTGGGCGAGAGAAAAAGAAGGCTGCTTCCAGCCAGAGAAAACCTGAGAAAATCTCTTCTGTCCATACTTTTCCTTTATCAATAATTAATTTTATACCTCTTCTTCAATAATCTCTATATTTGCCAGCTGGGCCTGACCCAACTCAAGCCGTTCAGCAGTAAGCAAATATCCGGGCTCCCGGTTTTCCTCCCTGAGCGAGGGTAATCCTTTTCTGGCTCTGAGCTCTTCAATTATTTTCCAGCCCACGGCGTCAGTGGCCACGGGATCAGTGCTGAAAACAAGTTTCTGGCAGTTTGCAGCCCACTGAGGATGGAAGGATGGACCCCGGTGGTACTGAACTCTGAGGGCATCCAGGATGGTCAGTCTGTGTTTTTTTCTGATAAAGTCAGTCTCAAAGAGTTCGGCTATGTAAGGATCACAGTGCGAGTCATGGTATTTATTAGGGTTGTGGATAGCCCCGAAGTAGTTTTTCATTCCGGCTGTCACTCCGGCCAGACCGTGATCTTTTAAGATAGCCAGGCTGATGCTGGTCTCAATCAGTTCAGCCTGGATTCTGGAAAAAAGGCTGCCGATATGGCGATTGACTGTTGGCTCGCTGAGATATCCAACATTACGGCTGTCTGTCCCGAATATTCTTAAGGTCCCGCCGGAAGTAGACAGTTGGTAACCCGTATCGGCTAATTCTTCGTTGGTTCTATCCCAAATGATGATCTTATCTTCTTGGGTTATAGTCTGGCCAAGCCAGAGACCGAGAGTTACTGAGGTTTCAGGCATAGTGCTCAGAGCCCGCCGACCAATGGTATTAATCTTGATGCCTATTCTTTCTCCGGGCCTGAACCACAAAGCCACAGCTTCTTCAGCTTTTTGAACTCCGGCCAGCAGTTCCAAACCTTTCTTGATCATGGTCAGAATGATTCTGGGGTCCGGCTTGGCAATATCCGGGATTGTTTTACTGGCAGTTACTATTACCACCCTGCTCATTTTTTCTTTCAGTCAAATTTATAATGTCCTTTAAGCGGGTGGTTGTCAATAGAGCCGGGCCTTAAACTTTGTTGCATTTTGCCGATAAACTGGTTATATTGATTGAAGATGGAGGTTCTGATGGATTGGAAGAGGAAACTTAGGGTTTCGTTTTTAGCCTCTCTGAGTCTATGGCTGATCATAAATCCTCTTTTTTCTCAGGAATCCAAGCCAAACCCAGAACTCAGAGCTCTTCTTCCTGAGGTCCGAGGTTGGCTATGGTCGGAAGAACCTCAAACCTATTTTCCTGGAACGCTCTTTGAATACATCAACGGGGCTTCTGAAGCCTACCTCGGCTATGATTTTAAGGAGCTTTTGGTAGCCCAGTATCAGCAGACCGGAAGTGAGGCTATGGTTACTGTGGAAATTTATGATATGGGCTCGCCCTTGAATGCTTTTGGCATTTTCAGTTCAGAACGCTATCCAGAAAACCCGGAAATCAATATAGGAACCGCTGGCTATCTGGAAGAAGAAGTCTTAAATTTCACTTCCGGTCGTTTCTACCTAAAGCTCATTTGTTATAACGGGGAGGATAAAACCGCCGAATATCTTACCCAGTTTGCTCGCCAGCTGGAATCCAGAATCACCGATAAGGGTTCTTTGCCCGATATCTTCAATTTGTTTCCCTCCGAAGGCCGAGTGAAAAATTCTGAAAAGTACATCAGAAAAAATTTTATGGGGTTTGATTTTCTGGAAAATGGCTATGTGGTAACTTACCGTGAGGGCCGCCTGGAATTTGAGGGCTTGATGATTAACTGCGTTTCAAGTGCTGAAGCTCAGTCTAAACTTCAGAAAATTATTGATTTTTATTCGGGTGAGAGGTCTCCTTTTCTTAAAGAAGGAGATAAATACCATCAGAAGAATGCCTATGGCCAGCATGTTTTCCTGGGCCAGGCCGGGAAGCAGATTTTCGGTCTCAGCCGAGTGCCGGAGGACCTGGTTCCTTTAGCTTTAAGAATTTTTAACCAGCTGGGAAAGGTTCTGCAAACAAGAAAATAAGTCTGAGGTAAAAGCGAAATGGCTGAATCCAGGATTACCAGAATTTCTTTGATAATCGTAGTTCTGTTTATCGCCGGGATTATCCTGAAAATTACCAAACCGGTTTTATTTCCCTTCTTGCTGGCTTTATTCATTTCTTATGCCATATCGCCGTTATTGGACTGGATGCTGAAGATCAAATTTCCCAAGCCCCTGGCGATCGTCATAATTCTGATTTTCACTTTTGCCATCCTCTATCTTCTGGGTTTGCTGATGTATTCCAGCGGAAAATCTTTTGCCTCGGAATTTCCCAGATACAGCGAGAAAGTAAATAACCTGGTTCAAGAATTCGGAGCTGCTCTGGAGCACCTTCCTTTTAAGATTGATGTACCCTGGCTGATTTCCCAAGTAAATCTGGAAAAGATTACCAGTTTTATGCTGGGAACGCTCGGTTCATTCATTACTTTTCTCACCAATCTGCTGATAGTTTTTGTGTTTGTCATCTTTATCTTGGCTGGTCGGGATAAACTCCCCAAAAAAATCGCTTTAGCTCTGGCTGAAGACCGGGCCCTCTATCTCACCCGAATCATTGCCAGTATCAATAAACAGGTCCAGAAGTACATAGCAGTCAAGACCATGGTCAGTCTATTAACTGGCTTTTTGGCCGCTGTAATTTTGTTAATATTTGGAGTAGATTTTGCCCTCCTGATTGGTTTTTTGACTTTCGTCCTCAACTATATCCCATCTCTGGGTTCAATAATTGCCACAATTATTGCCGTCCTGATGGCTTTCTTTCAATTCGGCAATTCTCTGGTTCCCATCTGGATATTGATCTTATTGACAATTATGCAGACAGTAATAGGTAATTTCCTTGATCCTAAAATGATGGGAAGGAGTCTGGACCTCAGTCCACTCCTGGTCATCTTTGTGTTAATCTTCTGGGGATGGTTGTGGGGCATACCGGGGATGGTCCTGGCTGTTCCTCTACTGGCAGTCTTAAAGATAATTTTTGAGAACGTTCCCTCCCTCAAATTTCTGGCTGTCCTGATGAGTAAATGACGTTGGTCAGGACCGGGCACCATTCCGGATTTATCTCAACTCTATGAATTTGCAGGGTAAAAAACTTATATTCGGCGCGCTTCAGAAAGCGGAGAATAAATTTATTTAATTTAGCCGGTTTTTTCTTGTTGCTTAACGATGAAAGCTTCCTCGCTGAACACTTGAAACCTGCTCTTTAAGAGCTTCTTTAAAGCTTTCTGAGCAGCTTTCTGCTCCGCACTTTTCTTGGAATGTCCTTTGGCTTTGGCCAGAACTTTCTCCCCAGAACAAACCTCAACCGTAAACACCTTCTCATGTTCCGGTCCGCTTTCGGTTACCGTCCGGTAGACAGGGGCCGGAAGCTTCTGCTGGCTAAAGTGTTCTTGCAAGGCAGATTTATAATTATTTATCAGGAAATTATCCTGTGGCAGTTTTTTGAAATATTTATTGATCAGGGCCCGAAGAACCTGACGACTGGTTTCAAAATCGCTGTCCAGGTAGACAGCTCCAATCAGGGCTTCAAAAGCTCCAGCCAAGATGCTCTTTTTCTTCCTTCCCTTATTTTTTTCTTCGCCTTTTCCCAGAAGAATTTCCTTATCCAGGCCCAGTTTTCGGGATAAAGTAGAAAGGGAATTGGTGGAGACCAGAGCGGATTTTAGTTTGGAAAGCTGGCCTTCTCTAAGATTGGGATAGGCTTGCCTCAGATGATCAGCCAGAATAAGGCCAACGACCGAATCTCCAAGGAATTCAAGAATCTCGTTGTCTTGAATCTTTTCATTCAGATGCTCATAGGCGTAAGAGCTGTGAGTCAGAGCCTGACGTAAAAGCTGTTGATTCTTAAAATTGTAACCGAGTTTCTTTTCAATTAGGTCCAGTTTCATTTTTTTGACCTATTAATCTGTCTTCGGTTAAAGACGAATAAACTACTTTACCGGCAACTATGGTCATGGCCACTGCCCCGTTCAAAGTGCTGCCCAAGAATGGGGTATTATAACTCTTGGATTGGAAATTTTCTTTGGAGAAAACTGTTTGACCGTTAAGGTCAAGAACAGTCAGGTCAGCCTCGGCTCCGACCCTGATTCGGCCCTTATTCTCAAGCCTCAACAATTTAGCTGGAGCCAGGCTCAGGGCTTCTATCATCCTTTCCAGCCTGAGTTCGCCACTCTTGACCAGTTTATCTATGAGAGCTGGCACTGCGGTTTCCAGCCCGTTTATCCCAAAGGGAGCTTTTTCTAAACCCAATTGTTTTTCCTCCTCGGAATGAGGGGCATGGTCAGTGGCAATGAGGTCAATCAAACCATCCTGAATAGCTTTCCTCAGAATTTTAACGTCTTCCCAAGTCCGTAATGGTGGGTTAACTTTATAAACAGCTTGACCATTTTCCAGACAATCTTCAGTTAAAAGAAGATGATGAGGAGTAACTTCGGCGCTCACCTGGGCTCCATTTTCTTTACCCCATTTCAGCAATTCCACGGAGATGCCGGTGCTGAGATGAGCTAGATGGACCGGAACTCCAAACCTTCTGGCGAGAATGATGTCTCTGGCCACCATCACTTCTTCGGCTGCAGCCGGAATGCCAGGAAGCTTTAACTTCCGGGACATTGCTCCCTGGTTTATGACTCCGTTTCCAGCCAGGGATTTTTCTTCGCAATGATCGATAACCGGGACTCCCAATTCAGCGGCCCTCTCCAGAGCACATTTCATCAACTCACTGTTGAGCAAAGGCTGACCATCATCAGAAAAAGCTACTGCGCCCTCAGCTGCCAATTCTTCCATGGCCACCAATTCTTGGCCTTTCTGGCCACGAGTAATGGCCGCGATCGGCAGCACATTCACCAGAGCCTCTTTCCTGGCTTTTTCTTTGATCAGCCTGATCGTTTCGGGAGAATCGGCTATGGGGTTGGTGTTGGGCATACAGCAGATAGTGGTGAATCCACCCCGAGCCGCAGCCCGGCTTCCGGTGGCGATCGTTTCCTTATATTCAAACCCGGGTTCTCTGAGATGGACATGAAGGTCAATAAAACCCGGGACGATAACCAGACCCCGAGCTTCAATTGTCAGGTCAGCTTCGGCTTTGATTTCTGGTTTAAGCTCAACTATTTTCCCTTCAGCAAGGAGCAGGTCAAAGCTTCCATCTATCCGTTCTCCGGGATCCAGAACTCTTCCCCTCTTGAGAAGCAGCTTCAAAGGCAATCTCCGTTTATTATTTTTATTTTACCCTATTTGTTATTCAAGTTCACCCGAGGTTCGGTAATCAGCACCTCATCCACACCATCTATTTCTTTTAGCCGGACTTCAACCCTTTCCCGGCGAGAAGTGGGCAGGAGCCGGCCGGTATAATCCGGTCTTATCGGAAGTTCGCGGTGGCCGCGGTCAATCAGAACCGCTAACTGAATGGTGCGGGGACGACCGAGGTCAAAGATGGCTTCCATGGCGGCTCTTATCGTCCGGCCGGTAAACAAAACATCATCAATCAACAGAACATCACGACCGTCAACTTTAGGTTTTTTAGTAGACTTTCTGGTCAGTTGCTTTTTCTCAGCCGGAGTCAAGTCATCACGGTAAGGAGTGATATCCAGGGTCTCTAAAGAAACAGCTACCCCTTCAGTTTTTTCCAAGATTTCAGCTATCCTTTTACCCAGATAAATACCCCTGGTTCTAATTCCCATGATCACAATGTTTTCCAGATTCCGGTTTCGCTCGGCGATTTCTGTAGCCATCCGGGTCAAGGTTCTCCGGATTTTGCTGTCATCCATTACCCTGGCCTTAATCTTATTTTCCATCTTCAACCTCACTGTTATTATTTGAAATAGTTATATTTAGCTAAAAAGGACAGAAAGTCAAGCCAGAAGCTGTTTTCTGGCTCTCCTCTTGAAGAAATTTCTGGCCTGGTTCACATCTCGGGCAATCTGAATTTTGAGCTTTTCAGGTGAAGGAAATTTCTTTTCAGCCCTTAATCTTTTAAGAAGACGGAGTGAAACCTTTTTACCCGACAATCGGCCAGAAAAATCAATCAGGTGAGCTTCAACCGTCGGTTGGTCCGTCTCAGAAAAGGTGGGTCTGAAACCGATGTTGGCTACCGCAGGATAAGTCATTTTACCAATAACGGCAAGGCTGATGTATACCCCGGGAGGCAAGATTTCGTTCTGGGTTTGGAGGTTGATGGTCGGGAATCCTAGAATCCTTCCTATGCCTCTTCCTTTTACCATCTGGCCAGATATTTCATAGGGCCTACCGAGAAGCTTAGCTGCCTCTTCAACTCTGCCTTTATCCAACCAGCGACGGATGAGGCTGGAGCTCACCTGATGGGAGTTTTTCTTAACCGGTTGGATAGCTACAACCTTGAACCCGAACAACTGCCCAAAAGCCTTCAGTTCTTTTAAGCCGCAGGCTCTTTGGTGTCCGAAGCGAAAGTTTTTACCAACAACAACTTCCTTCACCTGGAGAGCATCTTTTAATATCAACCGGGCAAAATCCCGGCCACTTAACCTGGCCAGATGTCGGTTGAGAGAAAGGATGAGACAAAAATCAATTTTCTCTTTTTTTAATAATTCCAGCCTTTGCTCAAGAGTCTGGATCAATTTAACTTTCTTTTTATTCAAGGCCCGTTCTGGATGAGGATAGAAGGTTAGGATGCCGGTTTTAAGATTTTTCAGGGTGGCACTTTTTTTAACCCGGGCCAGGATTTTCCAGTGCCCGAGGTGCAGACCGTCAAAGATACCAATGGCCAGAACGGAATTCTTGCTAGTAGAGATGAGGTCCGGCTCCAGGTGGTAAAAGATTTTCATCTGGGTCAGAGCTTGATGGCCTCAATTTTTTTCAGGTAGTTGAGTTTTAACTGGGAGAGAATAGCTTCCAGCAGGTTTTCTTCTTCTGATTCCAGATTGCCTTTAGTCCGGTCCCGGAGCAGGTCCAGGATATCAATCAGCCTCTTGGCATATTCCAGGTTCGTTTCTAACTTGTTGGTTCTCGGGTCTTCCAGCATTCCCAGCTTTATCAGGGCTTGGGTATAGATGGGGAAAATAATGGAGCTAAAATCAAGAGGAGGCATGAACTCCCCAGAATCCTCAAACTCTGGACTTCCCTTAGGTTTGTCGTTCATATCTTCATCCGTTGCTCTTTGGATTCGTTAGCCGGTTGCAAAATCTAAATCTTTAAGGTAATTTACGGACATAAATCATAGCTATTCTGGGGTTAAAATTCAAGTGGAGGCCAGAAGTTGAAAAGAGACAGGCGGGCCGGTCAGGAGTTTCAGAAACTGGTAGAGATCATTGCCAGGCTGCGCTCGCCTGGGGGGTGTCCCTGGGATCGGGAGAGGACAATTGAAGAGATACTGAATTACTTTCTGGAAGAGGTTTATGAAGCCATAGAAGCCATAAATTCGGGCAATCCGGATGCGGCCCGGGAAGAGTTGGGAGATGTCTTGATGGAAATAGTGTTCCTGGCGAGATTCTACCAGGAATCAGGTAAATTCAATCTTTCGGAAGTCCTGGCTGGAATCAACAGGAAGATGGTTGAACGCCATCCGCACGTTTTTGGCCAGAGGAGAAAAACTACTCCTGAGGAAGTTCTGAATAGCTGGCAAAAAGCCAAGCTAACGGAAAAAAATAGAACTTCCATCCTGGATGGACTTCCTGCTTCTGCTCCAGCACTTATCCAGGCTTTTCTCCTCGGACAGAGGGTAGCAGCTCATGGGTTTGATTGGCCGGATTCGGCTTCCGCCTTAAAAAAGGTTAAAGAAGAAATAAAAGAGCTGGAAACATCCTTAGCCCGGCGCCGCAGCTCTGAAATTGCCGAAGAACTGGGAGATGTCCTTTTTTCCTTAGTTAATGTCTGTCGTTTGCTGGGCCTGAACCCAGAGATTCTTCTGCGACAGGCCAACAAGAAATTTGAAAAAAGATTCAGAAAACTGGAGGAGGTATTAAGAAAGAACGGCCAAGAGGTTAAAAGCTGTACTTTGCCTGAGCTGGATAGAGTCTGGGAGCGGGTCAAGCAGCATAGCCGGCAACAGGTCAGAGTTCCGGCGGCTGAAGCCAAAAAGAAGAGAAATAGAAAGGCCGGTAAGAAAAACAGATAATAATCCATCATAATTGAGAGATGGGCCGGCTTTTCCTGGACAATAAACTTAGCCTTGATTTTCAGCAGCCAAGGCTTCTTTTTTCCTGAGCATAAGGCTGGCTTTGATGAATTCGTCCAGGTCTCCATCCAGGATCCGGTCCACATCGCCGGTTTCAACTCTGGTTCTCAGATCTTTGATCATCTTATAGGGGTGGAGAACATAGGAACGGATCTGGCTCCCCCAGGCAATTTCTGACTTTAAGTCTTCCAGTTTATCTATTTTTTCCCTTTTCTTTTTCTTTTCTATTTCATAAAGACGGGCTTTGAGCAGTTTCAAAGCCCGGGCTTTATTCTGATGCTGGGAGCGCTCATTCTGGCACTGAACTACTATTCCGGTAGGAATATGGGTAATTCTGACTGCCGAATCGGTCCGGTTAACATGCTGCCCACCTTTCCCCGAGGCCCGGTAAGTATCAATTTTTAGGTCATCAGGGTCTATTTCAATCTCAATGTCTTCATCAATCTCAGGATAGACAAAGACTGCAGCGAAGGAGGTGTGGCGGCGCTTATTGGCATCAAAAGGTGAGATTCTTACCAGGCGGTGGACGCCTGATTCTTGACTCAAGAGACCGAAGGCAAAGTCTCCCTCAACTCTGATGGTCGCACTCTTAAGACCAGCCTCTTCTCCGGGCTGAAAATCTATAACTTCGGTCTTGAAGCCTTTTCTTTCGGCAAACCTCAGATACATACGGAAGAGCATTTGAGCCCAATCCTGAGATTCGGTGCCGCCGGCACCAGGATGAATGGTCAAGATGGCATTTCGGGCGTCATCTTCATCAAAGAAAAGGGTTCTGAGCTCGGCTTCCTCCAGTTCCTGCTGCAAGAGCTGAATTAGCCGGTTTAGCTCGTCTAAAACTTTCTCCCCTTCCTCAGCCAGTTCTAACAGAACTTCAATTTCTTCTTTCTTCTCATGCAGGGTTTTATAGAATTGAAAGTCTTTTTCCAGTTGCTTTTTTCTCTGCTGCAGGCCCTGGAATTTTTTCTGGTCATTCCAGCTCTCAGGGTTGGCCAGCTGAGAATTTATCCTTTCTAATTCCTGGGATTTGTTGTCCAGGTCAAAGAAAACCTCGGACTTCTTCTAACTTCTTAAATAGTTGGCCAGCTCTTTCCCGGCTTTCCGTAATTTGCTCTAACGACCCGGTTTCGTTCAACTTATTTTCTCCTCAACTAGCTCAAGATAAAGGAGAAATGGCCGGTTGTCAAGCCAGGTTCGGAAGCTCAGTTCCGGGCTCCAGATTCATAGATGATATATCGGGTTCTACCGAAAGGGTAGAGCGATAGGGCTATCAGAATAAGCCAATTTTGGTTAACTGGGTTTGATCTCCGGGAAAAATCGCCCTGCAATAAATTTTTGTCTAAATTTTTTAGCTATTTCTATTTCACTTCCAGACTTAATCCTGGTTATTGCTGGATGATAAAAAATCCCGAGTTGCGGACGCTCTTGCTTTTCAAATCATTCAGGACTTTCTGAGCTTCATCCCGGCTCTTGAAACTGCCGAGCCAGACCCTGTAAAGGGGACGCCTGTCCTTGGGAAATGGTTCCTTAACCACCGCGTTATAACCCTGTTTTCTGTATTTTTCAACTTCCAGCCTGGCGCTGGCCCGGTCGTTGAAGGCTCCAACCTGGATGAAGTAATTGCCGCTGCTGGCTGGCGCAGGCGTGGCAGGTTTAGGAGTTGGAGAAGGAGTCTTGGAAGCAGCGCTAGTCTCAGTCCGCCCAGCAGTTGTCTTGGTACTTGAGGTTACAGAACCTGAAGGTTCAGCAGTTTTAGCTGTTGTCATGGCTTGAGTTTTGGCCTCGGGCTTGGTTTCTGCCGGCTGAGTAGTGGCGGTGGTGGCTGGAACTGATGTCTCTTCGGTTGGGGGAACAGGTTCCGGAGCACGTACTTTTTCTTCTGTTTTTTGGGAAACCACAGTTTTGAGCATTAAGTCAGCTTGCTTTTTGCCCACCTGGACTCCGATAAAGAAGATCACCGCTCCCAGGATGATTATGCCCAGAATGATAAAAACCAGGATAGATGAGGAAACTTGAATTTCTCTGTAATCTCTGGCCATTAAATTATCACTTCTCCTTTGATTTATCTACGGAAAAAGCTTTTAATATTTCCAGCGGCAGTGGGAAGATGATAGTTGAATTTTTTTCCGTAGCTATTTCAGTCAGAGTGCCGAGAAAACGCAACATGATAGTCTGAGGATTCTGGGAGATGATTTCGGCAGCCTGAGCCAGCTTGGTAGAGGATTGAAATTCACCGTCAGCATGGATAACTTTGGCCCGTCTTTCTCTCTCCGCTTCAGCCTGCCGGGCGATAGCTCGGATCATGGTTTCAGGCAGGTCAATGTGCTTAATTTCCACCAGTTGAACTTTTATCCCCCAGGGGTCGGTGTGCTGGTCAATTATCTCTTGAAGCTGGGCATTAAGTTTTTCTCTTTCCGAGAGAAGTTCATCCAGTTCAACCTGGCCTAAAACGCTACGCAGTGTAGTCTGTGAGAGTTGGGACGTGGCGTAGAGATAATCTTGCACCTCCAGGACTGATTTTAGCGGGTCCATCACCCGAAAATAGAGCACAGCATTGACTTTGACCGAAACATTGTCTTTGGTGATAACATCCTGAGGAGGGATGTCCATGACAATTAACCTCAGACTGATCCTGACCATCCTGTCAACTGGGGCAAAGACAAAAATCAGACCCGGACCTTTTGGTTTGGGTAGCACCCGTCCGAGCCGGAAAATAACCCCTCGTTCATACTCCTTGAGTATCTTAATGCAATTCAGAAGATAGAGGATGATAATCGCCGCCACGATAATCGGAAATGTAATCATCGGAAACCTCCTTTGGGCAGGTTGTCCTACCCCCTTAAATCTTTTTTACTTTCAAAGTCAGGTTGTTCTTAACTTCCACAACCTGAATTTTATCTCCCCGGTTAATGGGTTCATCCGCTACCGCCTGCCAGATTTCTCCGTGGACGAAAACTTTTCCTTCCTGGTCAAAGGAAGTAAGAGCTTTGCCAATTTCACCCACCATGCCTTCTCTTCCGGTCAGGGTTCTTTTAGTATGGACTTTGATCACCAGATAAACCAGAAAAATGAAGACCAGCGAGACCCCCAGAGCCACGGGTATGATATATCTTAAGCTGGGTCGCAGCTCTGGAATCGGTGACCTGATTAACATTATTGAGCCGAGCAAAAGGGAAATTATACCGCCCATGGTTAAAGCTCCATAGCTGTGGACTTTGACTTCTAAGATAAACATTACTGTGCCCAGGATGATAAGAAGCAAGCCAACATAATTGATCGGTAGAATTTGGAAGGAAAAGAAAGCTAAAAGCAGGCTTATACCTCCGATGACTCCTGGAAGAACCGCGCCGGGGTTAGCGAATTCAAAGTAAATGCCAAGCAGGCCGATCATCAGCAGAATGTAGGCTAGATTGGGGTTGGTGATGGTCATCAGCAATTTCTGGCGAAAAGTCATTGGCACTTCGACCACCGGCTGTTCTTTAAGTTGTAATTGTTCTATTCGGCCATCAAACCTCTTGATTTGCCGGCCATCAAGAGCCTGGATCAATTCAGCTTCAGAATTGGCCACCAAGTCAATCACTTTGCCTTTCAGGGCTTCTTGTTCGGTATAGCTTAAGCTCTTCCTGACGGCATCCTCGGCCATCTGAACATTCCGGCCCCTTTTTTCAGCCAGGGTCCTGATGTAAGAGGCAGCGTCGTGAGTAACTTTTTCCTCCATTGTCTTGTCCTGCTGGCCTTCGCCGGTTAAGGTTATGCTGACCGGATGAGCAGCTCCAGTGCTGGTTCCGGGAGCCATGGCAAAAACATCGCAGGCTACAGAGATAAAAAAACCGGCTGAGGCCGCCCTGGCTCCATAGGGACTAATGTAAGCAGCTACGGGAACAGGGGAATTGACAATCCCTTCAATTATTTCCCTCATTGAAGAATCAAGTCCTCCTGGCGTGTTGAGCTTGATGATCAAGAGTTTGGCTTGTTCTTCCCGAGCTATTTCCAGAGCTTTTAAGATGAATTCTGCAGTTACCGGATGAATAGGAGCGTTGACCGTCACGGTTAAAATTTTGGCTTGAAGCCCACCGGGCCAGGAAATGATTATCAGGAGGCCAAGAATCAGAGCAAATAGTTTTTTCACGGCGTTTTCATTATAGAAACTAAGGTCTGATAAGTCAATTTAATACTTTTGACGAATCTTGAACAAAAAACATTCTCCAGCTTGACATTTTCATTTTAATAAACTAATTTTAGTCTATTCAATTTTGACCACTACCCGTTGGTAAGGAGACGGCTGATGATAAAGAACGATCTGGTGATGTTGCTGGAACAAAAAGCAAATTGTAGCCGGTCCAAATCTATTGCCATAATAGAATTAATCCTTGAGTCTTTGAAGAAGGCTCTGCTCAACGGAGAAAAGATAGAAATCCGGGGGTTTGGCAGTTTCCGGGTACTACCTAAGAAATCTGGATATGGCCGGGACATAAGACGAAATCGTCAGATACCGATCTCAGGGGGAAAAAGAGTTAAATTCCGGCCCGGTCAGGATTTTAAGAAACAATTGAAACAACAAGCCCTAGATTGATAATTTTTGGCTTTTTCCGGACCGCTTTTCTTCTCTTAGCTCTTCATTTTAAGGTTCTTCTTTCTGATGATTAGGTCAACAGTCCGGCTTTTTTTAGCATTAAATCCTGATAAAGACTGAAATAAACTCGCTCAGTTTGTTCTATGGTATTTTCTATCGTCCCGGATGTATCTATCAAATAGTGAGCAAAAGGAATTTTTTCCTGATCGGACATTTGAGACCCGATTTTTTCCAGAGCCTTTTCTCTGGAAAGGCCTTCTCGCTGGCAAAGACGCTGGATTTGAATTTCAGGCTGACAAAATGTAAGTATGATTCGGTCGTAGAATTTGTGATAGCCCGATTCAATGACCAAAGCTGCTTCGGTTACGTAGATTTCATACTTGCCTTCTTTTTCTAGTTCCAGGATGGTCTGTTTGACTTTTTCCAGAACAAGAGGATGGGTCAAGTTATTCAGGAATACTCTTTCTTCTGGGTCGTGGAAGATGATATTTGCCAGAAATTTTCGGTCAACAGAATTATCCTCTTTGAGAATTCTCGGGCCGAAATGCTTGACTAACTCGTTCCAAACCTCCCCGCCGGGGGACATCAGCGCCTGAGCCAAAAGGTCAGCCTGCTGAATGAAGCAGCCTTTCTGGCTCAGGACTTTCGCCACGATTGATTTTCCGGTGGCAATGCCTCCGGTTAAGGCCACAATCAGCACTTGCTTTTCCCGTCAACCAGCTCAATCCTCCACTTGGAAGCGAAAATCTTTCTTGAACCTGACTGCTACTCCTTTTTTCCGGCTTTTCTCGCCTTTCTTTTCCAGCCTTACCGTTACTCCATCCAGGCAGAGCCTGATTTTTCTGCCCTCGGTTATTTGATTAGGAAGTTCAATAGATAGGTTGACTTTAGAGCCGACTACCAGGTTGGAATCCAGAGTAAAATAGGCTCCAGTAGAAGAAATGTTTTCCAGGATTGTTTTTTCCTTGAATTGTTCACCCTGAGGCAGTTGACCCTCTATTTCGGCGGGCAGAGGCAGTTCAAACCTCCATTCCCGGCGGCGGTTGACTGGTACCGGAGTCTTCACTAATTTTTTACCCCTGGCAGTTCCCTTTTTAATTTTGCTTTTCGTCTTGACAACCATGTTTCCCCTCTTTGCTCAACTTAAAATAAGGCCGAATTGATGGCATAAAGAGCCAGCTGCAACCGGCTGTGGGTATCAAGCTTGGAATAGATACTCTTGATATGCGACCTGACTGTATTCTTGCTGATGAAGAGAATGTTGGCTATCTCTTCGTTGCTCTTACCTTGGCCTATCAATCTCAGGACCTGGAATTCAGTCGGGGTGAGCTGGTCAAGAGTTTTTTCCTTCATATCCCGTCCAACAACCGAGATTATCCGGTCCATGATGCTGGACATCTTATCCCGTGGCAGCCAGATTTCGCCTTTGTGCACAACCCGGATGGCTTCAGGCAGCTGGACCGATGGATCATTTAAGTCAAAATAACCTCTGGCCCCGGCATTGATCAGGTTGATAATCTCTTCGTGGGAGGGAATATTGCCCAGCAGAAGGAGCTGGGTTTTTATCTGGGGCTTAATTAACTCCTTGACCGCTTTACAGATTTCTTTAAGATGGGGAAGAGGCTCCAGATGAGCGAACAGAATAACCTCGGGTTTAAGCTGCTTGATTGATTCCATAAAATTTTCAATCGTCCCTTTTTCTACCGTCAGAATTTCAATTCTTCTGTCGGGTTCCAGGGCTTTAAGAATCCCGGTTAAGATTAGGTCTGAAGGACAATAAATCAGGAGGCTGACTTTATCCAGGCTGATTGAAGGCGTTTTGGTCTCAGTCTTAGTAGGTATTTTTTTTGGCATACCCTTTTACCCCTTGCCAAAATTTTTCATGCTTTAAGAATAAATATTATAACCGAAAATGGGTGTCAAGCAAATATTTAAGTCATTTTGGGATGTTTTTTTATTACCAGTTAGATAATCAATTGGAAATAGAAATGCTCTCTTTCTCCGAAGGCCTAAAATTATGGTCTGGGTTTAATTACTTCCGGTATGCCCGGTAGGGTTAAGACGAAATCTTTTTTCTAACTCAATAGTGACCAGCTGGCGGGATTTTCTGTTTCCGTTATTTTCTACCAGGCTGACCTGCCCGGAAATCTCCAACCTCAAAGGATGGATAAGAAGAGGTGTGGCTGGTATCTCCAGGATCACTTTGAGCAGGGCGCCGATTTTTACCAGATTTTTTAGTCTGAAGGTGGCTTGCTCGGAGCTGATGGCTGCCAGTTCGGTTTTTTCTCTGAACTTGCGGCCCAAAGCATTCTCCCCGATAACCAAAGCCGGAAGGGAGAGGTCCAGTAAACGCTCTCCCTTCCGTTCTTCAGTTACGCCTTGAATGGAAGATCTATTATTTTGGTCCTCATAAATTTCTGGCTTCATGGCATCCCTATCTTAAGCGCTTGGATTTTCCTGACAATCGCTCCTAAGGATGAAACCAAGGGTGAATTTTTGTTTTTTCTCTCACCTCTTTTTGACCTGTCGTAAATAACCATTTTTATCCAAGATGACGTTAATCCTCCATTGTTTTTCTCACAATTTAAGCCCCAAATATTAAGACTCATGGTCTTCGCTGCCAATAAAGTATCTGGAATCAAGCTGAATGAGCAGCTGACTGCCTTGCTTGCCAGAAACGGGTTGCATTGCCTTTACCTTGCCTTTTAGGACTAAGGCTAAAGGCTGGCCGTCAGCCAGTTTGGGCGGGAGGGGAATGGTCAATTTTAGCAAGGAATTGAACTCAACTTTGGTTTTCAACAAAAAGCTGGCCTGTTCACTGCTGATGGATGAGAGGACAGAATCTTCCCTGAATTCCTGGCCCTGGGCATCCACTCCTGACACTGTCATTGGCAGGTAAAGGCTAAATTCTCGCGGGTCTGAATCCTGCCTGACAGTGTTTTCGGGTTGCTCCTTTATTTTTTTAGTTTTCATAGGAGTCGCTTCCTTTTCCTTAAAAACCTAAATTTCAGGTCTAATCTATCAGGCTTTACCAGGATGACAATCATCCTTGAGGATGAAAAAAAGGGTTAATTTTATCTCACCCCTTTTATTTATTGGTTTGCCCTGGCCTGCTCGTTTCCTTGACAAAAATTGAGGCGCTGGTTAGAATTAGCCAAAGTGCTGGAGGTTAAATCGCAGTGAATGAAGAAAGGTTTGTGACTCAGATTACTCCTAAGAGCGAAGATTTCTCTCGCTGGTATGTTGACCTCATCCGGAGGGCCGAGCTGGCTGATTATGCTCCAATGAAAGGCATGATGGTCATAAGACCTTATGGCTATGCTATCTGGGAGAACATCCAGAAATTGCTGGACTCCAGAATAAAGGCCAGTGGTCACCTTAATGCTTATTTCCCGGTTTTTATCCCTGAGAGCTTTTTGCGCAAAGAAATGGAACACCTAAAAGGCTTTGCTCCGGAAGTAGCCTGGGTTACCCATGGTGGCGATGATGAGCTGGAAGAAAGACTGGCAGTGAGGCCCACTTCTGAGGCCATCATCGGCCATATGTACTCTAAGTGGATAAAATCCTGGCGCGACCTGCCGCTCTTGATTAACCAATGGGCTAATGTGGTCCGCTGGGAAAAAGTGACCAGACCTTTTCTCAGGACCACTGAATTTCTCTGGCAGGAAGGCCATACCGCTCATGAAACCTATGAAGAAGCTCAGGAAGAAACCCTGCGTATACTGGAGATGTATCGCGAGTTTGTAGAAACAGAATTGGCTATTCCCGTAATCCCTGGCCGGAAATCTGAGCGAGAAAAATTTGCTGGAGCCCTGGCTACCTACGCCATTGAAGCCCTGATGTCTGATGGCAAAGCCCTGCAAATGGGCACCTCTCATAATCTCGGCCAGCATTTTGCCCGGGTCTTTGAGATCAGGTTTGAAGATCGTAGTCAAAATTTACAATATGTCTGGCAGACTTCGTGGGGAGTTTCAACCAGGTTGATTGGCGCCCTGGTTATGTCTCACGGAGATGATTCTGGCTTGGTTTTTCCGCCTCAGGTGGCGCCGATTCAGGTGGTCATAATCCCGATTTCCATCGGCAACTGGAAAGAAAACGTTTTACCGATCGCTAAACAGCTCAAAAATTCTTTAGCCGAATCAGGAATAAGAGTATTCTTGGATGACCGAACCGAGTACACTCCCGGCTGGAAATTCTCAGAATGGGAAATGAGGGGAGTTCCTTTAAGGCTGGAAATAGGCCCAAGAGATGTAAAAAATAATCAGGTGGTCGCTGTCCGGCGAGAATTAAAAGAAAAGATAAGTCTTAGCCTGGATGGCGTGGAACAAAGAGTTAAAGAGATATTAAAGGCTATTCAGAAATCTATCTTCGCCCGCGCCCAGGCTTTTCAGGAGGAAAACACCAGGGAAGCCACAACCTTTGAGGAATTCAAGACCATTCTGGAAGAAAAACGCGGTTTCGTCCGAGCTTTCTGGTGTGGTGATGAGAGCTGTGAAGCCAGAATCAAAGAAGAAACCATGGCCACCATCAGGGTCATACCCTTAGGTCAATCAAAGCAGCAGAAGGGCAAATGTATCCATTGCCAGAAAGAGGCAGATACTATGGTTGTTTTTGCCCGGTCTTATTGATTTCTTGAATTTTAGCTTGAGAGCAACTGCCTGGATTGATAAAGGAGAGGGCAGTGAAGAGCGGTTCGGTCTTTGATGAAGAACGAAAAAATATGGTTGATTTCCAGATCCGCAAGCGGGGAGTAAAGGATAAAAAAGTCTTAGAAGCGATGCTCAAGGTTCCGCGTCATCTTTTTGTCCCCGAACAGATGAAAGAGCTGGCTTATGGAGATGAGCCGCTGCCCATTGGCGAAGGTCAAACTATTTCCCAGCCTTATATCGTAGCTTATATGACTGAAGCTCTGAATCTTACGGGTAAGGAGAGGGTCCTGGAAATAGGAACCGGTTCAGGCTACCAGACCGCCATCCTGGCTGAAATTGTCAGGGAAGTGTTTACCGTGGAGTTGATCCCGGAACTGGCTCGGAAGGCCCAAAAGATTCTCGCTGAGCTGGGATATCAGAATATCAATTTTTTGATCGGAGACGGAAGCCGGGGCTGGCCGGAACAATCTCCCTACGATGCCATCCTGGTCTCAGCAGCGCCGGCTGTTATTCCTCAGCCTTTAATTGACCAATTGAAATTCAATGGCCGGATGATTATTCCGGTGGGCACTGATTTTCAGGAATTGGTTCTGGTGACGAGAAAAAAGGAAGGCTGGGACGAAAAGAGACTTATCGGAGTTAGGTTCGTTCCGCTGGTAACGGTCCATTGAAAATTTCGGAAAAGGGGAGAGAATGATGAAAGGAGAGAAGAAGTGACTGGCCATAGTTTATTGAGTAGAACCCTGGGTTTGTTTCTGGTTGGCTTCTTGGTTCTCACTAACCTTTACTGTCAATCCAGCCGAAAGGACAAATTTATCAAAGTATTTCTGCCGAACGGAAAAGAAATTACTGCTGAACTGGCCGTTACCCCCAAAGAAAGAGAGAGGGGGCTGATGTTCAGAGAAGAACTAAACTCCGACCAGGGCATGTTGTTTATTTTTGAGGAAGAGGATCTTTATTCTTTCTGGATGAAGAATACCCTCATCCCGCTTGATATCCTCTGGCTCAATTCCCATCAGCAAATTGTTCATATAGAAAGCAATGTTCCACCCTGTCCGGGTGACCCCTGTCCTGGTTATACCCCGCGCTATCCAGCTCTGTACGTGCTGGAGCTTAAAGCCGGGGAAGCCGAAAAAAATAACTTAAAACTTTTTGACCGGATATCTTTTATCCTGCCAGCCTGGGTAAAGAAAAAATAGCAATTTCAGCCAGCGGCGGCTTATTGTTCAGTTTGGTAGATTAACTCAGGCTTTTTCCCGGGTGTTTGGCCGTAATAAAAAAGCCACTTATTGTAATATTCTTCTTCTTCATAAATTTTGATTGATTTTTGAGTAGAGGAGCTGACCACCCCCACAATGCGGGGGTCCCTTATTTTTTTCAGAGCCCGGGGTGAAACCACCAGGAGTTTTTCTGTTCCCCCAGCCTTAGAACTATCAGCAGAAAACTGATTGGGCGAAGCGGCAGTGGTGGGAGGGAGTAACAACAGGTTCCATTCGCCTGTGGGATTCATGGGGTCGGGGAAAACTTTCCTTAGACATTTTTCTTTAACCAGCTCTTCCAGGGAAGTGGGGTAGGCGCCCGGTTTTTTCTGCTGATACAGTCTGATAGCTTCTATATATTGTTTCCCCCGGAAAATAAGTTCTTCTTCTTTCTCCCGGCGCAGCTGGGTTTCCAGGACCGGCACAGCTACTACCAGGCTGAGGGTCATCAGAAAAACTACTATCAGGAGCAATATTAAAATGTACCCATGGTTATTTATTCTTTTTACTCCTCGTTCGTCCTGTCCTTTCTTGGCTATTGATTTCTGAAAAGCTTTGAGCCGAAAAAAGATGTGATTCATGGGCGATTCAGAGCTACCAGGTGTTATAATAAGTTCCATCCAGGGCTTTGGCTTCTGAGCCGGATTTAACATCCACTACCCCCAGACCTTCAGGTGGAACGTACTCATCAGTCGGGGGAAGCTGCCTTATCTCTATCCAGGTTTCAGATGAACCGGTGATGGGGTCAATGGGAATGGTTTTCAGGTAATTTTCTTCAACCAGAGACTGTAAGGTTGACGGATATTTATGCTTATCCTGGTAATACTGGTCAATCATCTTTCTAAGGATAAAGAGGTTTTCTTTGAGTACCGCCTCCCTGGCCCGCTTGACCGACATTTGATACTGAGGTACAGCCAGCCCCAGCAAAATTCCGATAATGCTAAGAACGATTAAGATTTCAATCAGGGTAAAACCAGACTTATTTGAGCTTTTCTTCATTTTTCTCATCTTACCAGTCTCGGTATTTAGTGCCATCAAGGGCCGTGGCCTGACTTTTGGTATAAATGTCATAGACATTCTCTCCCCCCCAGTTGTCAGAATCAGGCTCGTCCTGGTAGGAACGCAAACCCCAATCTGTGGAACCGGTCATGGGATCAATTGGAATTTTTCGCAGAAATCGGACTAATACCTTTTTTTGAGTCTTGCGGCCTGAAGAGTCAGCAACTTCTTCTTCAATTTCTACCCCCTTAACTAAGGTTTCCAAATCCGGGGGGTAACCATAGCTCTCAGATTCAACTTTTATCTTCTTTTCATCAGCCAGTTTCTTATATTGATCAATAGCTTCACGGATCATTCTTAGAGACTGTCTTAGCTCACTCTCTTTTTCCCTCTTTACCGAGGTCTGAATAACGGGGACAGCAACCAGAGTCAGGAGAGCCAGAATGGACAGGGTGACCACCATTTCCAGAAGAGTGAATCCCCTTTTGTTTTCCAAGGGCCAAACCCTGGATGAATTTTCCATCTTATTTATTTTTAGAACCGATTTCGGTCATTTCTGGGACGATGGGAGCCGAAACCGTGCGGTCTGCGGTCAAAAGAATGGCTCCGGCCTCGTTCTTGATGTTCTGTTTGCTGCCGGGGCGCAGTTTCTTCCAGAGCTTTTTTGCTCAGCCGGATGCGGTTATTTTCTTCATCAATATCAATGACCTTAACCGTAATACTCTGCCCCAGGGTAATTTCATCTTTTATATTCCGAACCCGGTAGGGAGCCACTTCGGAGATATGGAGCAGACCAACAATGTTGGGCAGAATTTCCACAAAAGCTCCGTACTCTTCCAGTCTTACCACTTTGCCCGTATAAACCTGTCCAAGTTCTACCTCAACTGTAATCTCTCTTATCATCTGTCTGGCTTTTTCGGCAGATTCCATGTCGGAAGCGGCAATCGTTACTTTGCCGTTTTCTTCAATATCAATCTTGGCATTGGTCTGGGAGACGATCTTCTTGATCATCTTTCCAGCCGGTCCGATAACATCCGGCACCTTTTCCGGACTGATGAACAGGGTGATAATTCGGGGAGCAAAAGGCGATAGTTCGGGTCGGGGTTCGGGCAGAACCTCTCGCATCTTTTCCAGAACCTTGAGCCTGGCTTCTCGCGACTGGGCCAGAGCTTCTCTCAATATTTGAGGAGTGAGATAAGGGATTTTAAGGTCAAGCTGGATGGCGGTTAGGCCTTTTTCCGAACCAGTCACCTTGAAGTCCATATCGCCGTAATGATCTTCCAGCCCGGCAATATCAGTCAGAATAGCATAACGGTCACCTTCTTTAACCAGTCCTGTGGCAATTCCGGCCACCACCATCTTCAAAGGCACTCCGGCATCCATCAAAGCCAGCACCCCGCCACAAACAGTGGCCATGGAAGAGGAGCCGTTGGATTCCAGGATATCAGAGACTATTCTAATGGTGTAGGGAAATATTTCTTCATCGGGTATGGCCGGCAGGATACCCTTTTCAGCCAGGGCCCCATGACCGATTTCCCGCCTGCCCGGGGCTCTCATGAAAGAGACTTCGCCTACACAAAAAGGCGGAAAATTGTAATGAAGCATAAACCTTTTTTCAGCTTCTTCGCCCAGACCATCCAGACGCTGGACATCCTCAAAAGTTCCCAGAGTAACTGTGGCCAGACTTTGAGTTTCTCCCCTGGTGAAAAGCGCCGACCCGTGAGTCCGGGGCAAAAGCCCGACTTCAATGCTGATGGGTCTTAATTCATTAAAAGCTCGGCCGTCGGCTCTTTTTCCCTGATTCAATATCAGGTCCCTGACCAGTTTTTTCTGCAGGTTGTAAAAAATCTCTTTGACTTCAGCGATCTCTTCAGTATTTTCTTTGGGAATATTGGCCAGCAAGCGGTTTAAGATTTCCTCAGCCGCTTTTTCACTGGCTTTTTTCTGTTTGATCTGGATAGCCTGGAGCAGTTCAGCTCCGATTTCCTCTTCAATCTTCTTGACCTTTTCCGGGTCAGGCGCCTTGGTGGCAACCGGCAATTTCTGGATATTGAGTTTTTGGAATAAATCCTTCTGAGCCCTCACTATTTTTCTGATCTCTTCCTGAGCCAGGAGCAGTCCTTCCAGAACTTTTTCTTCTTCCACTTCCAGAGCTCCGGCTTCTATCATACAGATGCCTTCTTCATTGCCGGCTACAATCATATTCAAAGGAGAAGTCTCAAGCTGAGAAGCTGTGGGGTTGATGACAAACTGCCCATCAATTAAGCCAACTTTAACCGCTCCAACGGGTGAGACGAATGGGATTTCCGAGAAGTAGAGTGCCGAGGAAGCCCCGATTATTCCCAGGGTGTCCGGTTCATTTTCTAAATCGGCCGAGAGCAGCAAAGCTACAATCTGGGTATCCTGAAAATAGCCTTCGGGGAAAAGAGGTCTGATGGGCCTGTCAATCAACCTGGCCACCAGGATTTCTCTTTCCGAGGGCTTGCCCTCTCTTTTGAAAAAACCACCGGGAATTTTCCCGGCGGCGTAAGTATTCTCCCGGTAGTCAACGATCAATGGAAGAAAATTCTTTTCTCCCGAGACTTCTTTTTTACAGGTAGCCGTAACCAGCATTATGGTATCGCCGTAACGAACCAGAGCTGAGCCGTCAGCCTGTTTTCCAACCTTGCCGAGCTCTATGGATAGAGTCCGGCCGCCAATTTCAAGGTTAATAGTGTCAGACATGGTTTTACTCGGTATAACGGCGGATTGCCTATTTTCTAAGGCTCAGTTTTTGAATCAAAGCTTGATACCGGCTTTTATCGGTTCTTTTCAGGTATTCCAAAAGTCTTTTTCTCTGGCCGACCAATCTCATCAGGCCCCGACGGGAATGAAAATCCTTTTTATGGGTCTGGAAATGGCCAATCAACTGGTTGATTCTTTCAGTCAGGATAGCTACCTGGATTTCTGGGGAACCAGAATCAGCCGGATGCACCTGATTGTCCTGAATGATTTTTGTCTTAATTTCCTTCGTTAACACTCTTTCTCGCTCCTTATTTTTCCCTATGATGATATCAGAAAAAGGGTTAAATGTAAATTATTTTAATTTCGGTCCACAGTCTGAAGCTTGAGTTAATAGGATATGCCTGAAATTCAGCCCTTACCAGATAGGGCTTTTTTCCGCTCAAGAAGGTGCCGGGCATACCTTGAATACCAGCCCCCCTGAGTCTTTTTGATTTCTTCCAGCTGAGCCTCAATTTCAGCCAGGGTCAGGCGGTTGATTTTTTTAGATTTCTGTTTTTTTTCAGCAGCAGAATCAGCCATTTTTACCTCCGACAGATCAAAAAAGGATTTATATAAATAGCAGAAACAAGTTGAATTGGCAAGGGGCGGCCCTCATGCCAGAACCTATCTCAATTGTTAACTAATTCAAAAATAATAAGTTAGACCGAAGGCCAAGAATCTTCTTAGAATTATTAATTGAAAGGCTACTTTCTTTGGTTCTTGTTTGGCCGGTTGAGTGATTTTTTTCCCGATAAAAAAGCCAAGAAGACTTCCAGCTACCACATCTGAGGCAAAATGTTTATCCAGTAAAACCCGGGATAATGACACTCCGGCCGCCAGAGTATAGAAAAAAGCATCAAGGTAAGGATTTTGAGTACTGGCGGCCAAGGAAGAGGCTAAAGCCCAAGCCGAAGCAGAATGGCCGGAAGGAAAAGATTGCCATTTTTCTTTAAGAGTCAAAGGGTGGAAAGAAAAAGCTCCTTCTTCATTATAGGGTCTGGCTCGGCCGATGCCAGTTTTGGCCATCTGAATAACCAGTTCAGTTATGAGCAGGCTTTCTCCAGCCAGAAGGAAAGTTTTTCTGGTTGTAAGGCTGTGGTTCAAACTGCCGAGAAGATAACCCGCAGAAACCAGGCCAAAGAGAACAGCAGGGTCGGCCATGGTGGAAAAGACTTTGGCTGCAGAGTTTCTGCCGTTGTCAGGATTGTCCAGTAACCAGCGATGAATGGGTTCATCGGCCAGGAAGAAGGCACTGGTTCCAGAAGCGGCCAGGCCAGCGAGCAAAAAGTCCTTTTTTCCCCAACTAAAAGGAGCGCAGATGATTTTCTCTGTGTCTTTCAGAAATTGTCGGAAAAATTGGCCGTTAATCCGGTCCGGAGGGTTCTGATTTTCAGCGAAAAGGCTGGGAGGGGAGAGGAGAGAAAAAAAGGTTTGGGTCAATAATGTTAGAATCAGAAATATTAATAAGAAGTTTCTTTTATGGCTACTTTTTTCACCCCTCAATTTTCACCCACACCAGAAAAATTTATCGGTTTTCATTAATAGAATAACAGAATCCCAGGAACAATTCCTTAAATTTCAGAAAAAGAATCTTAAGTCTTGATAATCCCTTTGGGATTTATTATGTTTTAAGCTTGAAAGAGTGGAAGATTCAATGAGCCAGAAAATTTTAAGAAGAAGAGATTTTCTGAAAAAAGCCGGAAAGACGACCCTGGGGGCAGCGGGCCTTTTTACTCTGGGGGGTTGCCGATCAGCGGCCAAACTGGATCTGCTGATTAAAGAAGCGATGGTGGTTGATGGCAGCGGCCAGCCGCCTTTTCTGGCTGATGTCGGGATTAAGGGAAAATATATTAAATATATCGGAAAATTAGGAAATAGGCCGGCCCGGCGAATCATCAGGGCTCAGGGCTTGTATCTGGCTCCGGGCTTTATTGATATACATAATCATACTGATATTCAGTTTCTGGTCTGTCCCACGGCTGATAGCCTCGTCCATCAGGGTATAACGACCATCATCGGAGGGAACTGCGGTTCTTCAATCTTTCCTCTGAATCAGGAGATGCTGGCTGAAGAAAATGCATACTTAAAAGAAGAATATAGTCTGGAAGCTGACTGGACTGATTTGGATGGCTTTTATCAGCGTCTGTCCGAGAAAGGGATGGCTGTCAATTATGCCACCCTGGTAGGTCAGGGAACTATCAGGGCAGCGGTCATTGGTTATAATAACCGACAGCCGACTCCTTCAGAATTAAGCCGAATGCAGTCCCTGGTCTATCAAATGATGAGCCAGGGGGCCCTGGGGCTTTCCACGGGGTTAGAATATGCTCCTGGCAGTTTCGCGTCCACCGAAGAATTGATTGAGCTGGTCAAGGTGGTCAGAGATTTTGAAGGTCTCTATGCGACTCACATGCGGGATGAGGAGGACCAGGTTCTGGAGGCTCTGGAGGAAGCTATAATCATTGCGGAGAAAGCTAAGGTCAGCCTGGAGATTTCGCATCTTAAGATAGGCTATCCCAGAAATTGGTCCAAGATAGATGACCTTCTGGGAAAGATTGACCAGGCAGCCGCCAGGAAAGTCAAGATCGCTGCCGATCTTTATCCTTATACCGCTTCGGCTACTGGCCTTAGTATATTTTTCCCGCTCTGGGTCAGGGAAGGGAAAAAAGAAGATTTTCTGGCTCGGCTGAGGAATCCAGAGCTACAGCCGAAATTAAGGGAAGCGATCAGAGAAGCAGAGGAAAACATCGGCTCCTGGCAGAACGTCTTAATATCCTCGGTCAAAACCGAGAGAAACCGTGACCTGGAAGGCTGGAATTTGGAGCGAGCGGCTGAAGCCAGGAATAAAGATATCTTCACTTTCATTCGGGATCTGCTGATAGAAGAGGAAGGGCAGGTATCAATGGTCTGTTTTTCTATGAGTGAAGATAATCTCAAGAGAATTCTGCAACATCCTTTGACCATGATTTGTACTGATTCTGAACTGGCTTCGGCCGAAGGGATTTTATCCAGGGGGAAACCCCACCCCAGGTATTACGGGACCTATCCGCGGGCTATTGCTGAGTACGTGAAAAAACAAAAAGTTCTGCCTCTGGAAGAGATGATCCGGAAGATGACTTCAGCTCCGGCCGAAAAATTAAAGCTTTTTGGCCGGGGAAGGATTAAGGAGGGCTATCTGGCAGACCTGGTAATTTTTGACCTGGAACGGGTGCAGGACCGGGCGACCTGGTCAGATCCCCATCGTTACCCTGAAGGCTTGCTCTATGTTCTGGTTAATGGGCAGCTGGTGGTGGAGGAAGAAAAGCTAACCGGTCTGCTTCCGGGCAAAATCCTGAGGAAAGATAAAAAGGGACTGGTGAAATGAAACGGTCGTCTGCAGATAAGAAGGAATCAATAAAGATGGATAAGAAAAGAACGGTTCTTCAATTCGTTACCTTTCTTTTCTTAATTTCAGCCGTTTCTGTTTTCGTTTGTCCCGAGGCCAAGGCTGAGACCCTGACCATCAACACTCGGGCCGGCGATATTTTTGAGCTCCGCTTCCGGAAGCTTCAGCCGGGTGAACCCCTTTTCTTCCTCTGGAATCACAAGGTTTCAGATTATGTCAATATTTTTTTTATGGAAAATATCTACCAGCTTAAGAACGAACCAGATAAAAAGCAATTTCTGTTGCTGGGCTTTGATCTGATGGCCAAGCCGGGGGTTAAAAGCCTGGATTTAGAATTATGGTCTGATGGCCGGCAGATAGAGAAAGTCTCTTTCCCCTTAGAAGTCCTGGCCAGAGATTTTCCCAAGCTCAAGCTGAAGGTTGATCAAAAATATGTTACGCCCCCAAAACTGGTCCAGGAAAGAATAAGGAGAGAATCAGAACTCCTGGCTCATATCTACAGTATTGTCACTCCTGACTGGCTGGCAGAGGGCCATTTTATCCTGCCCTGTGAGGGAAAACTCTATCCAAATTTTGGACAGCAGAGAATATACAATAATGTTCCGCGGTCTGTTCATTCTGGAATTGATATCGCTGTGCCGCACGGAGAGAAGATAAAAGCCACCAATTCAGGACTGGTGGTTCTGGCTTCGGACCTTTATTTTTCGGGTAAGACTATCATCATTGACCACGGTCTGGGTTTGTTCAGCAGCTACTCTCATCTTTCCAGGCTACTGGTCAGGCGAGGAGAGAAGGTCAGACAGGGCCAGGTAATCGGTCTGGCTGGCTCTACAGGCCTCTCAACCGGACCCCATCTGCACTGGGCAGTCAAAATTAGAGAGGTAAGGGTAGACCCGCTGGCCATCCTTGAATTAGAATTTTGAGTTCAGCCTCCTGGAATAGTAAGCAAGAATCTTTTTATGGAAACCCGGTCTGGTTTGAGGTTTAATAGTGGGGGATTTATCTATTTAATTGGGAATAAATTTGTTATTTTTGCGACTTTATTACTGAAAAGTTGAATTAAATATTTAAGGAAATTTCAGGCGAAGCTTAATAACTCAGATAAAAACGTTTGCCTTCCTTTTTCCCCTAAATCAGTTTTGCTGCCAGTTTTTATAGCGATTTTTTTAGCTTTTCTCTTTGCCTTTACCTGGATTTATTTCTTAAGATATGTTGCCAGCCAGTCCAGCACCGTCTGCCACCAGAGCTTGGCGTTGAGCGGTTTTTGGACGAAATGATCTTCGTCAGGGAAAAAGAGAAGTCTAGAAGGCACACCCTTTCGCTGTAAAGAAGTGAAAAATTGCAATCCCTGCTCTAAGGGGACCCGAAAATCGTTGGCGCTGTGGATGACCAGGGTCGGAGTCTTGAAGTTCTGAACATAATAACTTGGCGAAAATTTCTGGTACATTTCAGGATTGGTCCAGGGTGTGCCGCGGTATTCCCATTCGGGGAACCATAATTCTTCGGTGGCTCCGTATTCGGAACGGAGGTCAAAGACTCCAGAATGGCTGACGAGGCAGTCAAAGATATCGGTCTGGCCAGCAATCCAATCAATCATGTAGCCACCATAAGAAGCCCCGGCCGCTCCAAGTTTGTCCGTATCTATAAATTTATAGAAGCCATGCAGATAGCCCACGGCGTTGATGATATCTTGATAGGGTTTGCCGCCCCAATCCCCACTTATAGAGTCAGTAAAAGCCTGGCCGTAGCCGGTGCTGCCATGGAAATTGACCATAGCCACCACGTATCCGGGAGCCGCAAACATTTGGGCATTCCAGCGGTAATGGAAATTGTCTTCCCAGGCTCCCTGAGGTCCGCCGTGAATCAGCATCACCAGGGGATATTTCTTGTTGATATCAAAGAAGGGCGGTTTCAGCAGCAAACCATGCACCCGGTCTCCCTGGGATTCAAACCAGAAATCTTCAGCCTGGTTCATCTCCAGCGAGGCCAGCAGTTGGCGGTTGACATCAGTCACCGGCGTCAATTTTCGGACTGCTAATTCCAGGCGGTAAACGTCATTGGGATGGTTGAGGGATTGTTTCAGGGCATAAAGTATTTTGCCGTCAGGAGAAAGACGCAGATTGCTGAGGAAATGGCCGTCAATTATCCTTTCAATTTTCTCGTTCCGGAGAACGATTTTGAACAAGGCAGTTCGCGCGGCTTCTTCACAAAGAAAATAGATAGCCTTGCTGTCGGGAGACCAGAGGAATTCGCTTACCGAATAATCAAGTTTTTCGGTCAGGTTTTTTAATGTCTTTTTCTGGCGGTCGTAGAGGATTAGATTGAGTTTATCGGCCTCAAACCCTGGCCTGGTCATAGCTCGGTAAGCCAGGTATTTGCCATCAGGAGAATATTTGGGATCTATATCATTGGCTTTGCTTTCGGTCAGTTTTTCAATAGACTTTCCTTCGGGTGTAGTCAAGAAAATATCATTGTTGGTTCCCAGTCCGAGTTTCAGCTCCGGATCTATGTTTCTGACGAAAGCGATTTCTTTTTCATCAGGAGCTATGCTGAAATCAAGCTCACCACCCAGAGCAATCGGTGGAGTGTCATAATCGCCAGGAGTAAGGTCAAGGGCTTGACCGCCGGCAAGAGGAAACAGAAATAGATGACTCCTGGTTCCGTCAAACCAGGAATTCCAATGGCGGAAGAGAAGGTGGTCGTAGATTCTGGCTTTGACTTTACTTTTTTCCTGCTCTGCAAACCGCTTCCGGTTGGCTTCAAGGTCAGGGCAATCGGGGAAAACCGAAGTGGTGAGGAGCAAGAATTGGCCGCTGGGAGTCCAGCTGAAAGAGCCGACTCCGCCTGGAAAATCAGTTAATTTTTCGGGCTGGCCCCCGGAGGCCGGAATAACCCAGATTTGAGCCGAACCGCTGCGGGTGGAAATGAAAGCAATTCTCTTGCCGTCAGGCGACCAGCGCGGATAAAAGTCGGAAGAGGGGCCAGTCACCAGGGCTACCGGCTCACCGCCAGACGCTGGAGCGAGCCAGATATCACTGTTGCCCTTATTGGCCTCTAAGTCCATAGCAGTGATGACCAGGGCTATTTGGCTGCCGTCTGGTGATAATTGAGGGTCAGTGACTCTCTTTATTTTAATAAAATCATCAAAGGTTAAAGCTTTTTTGTTCTGGGCTTCAACCGAGCCCACCATCAGAGACAGGCTGACAACCAATATTAGCAGAAAGTTAATTCTGTTCTTAATCATTTTGCCTCCTTCTTTTCTCATCTTATTATCATCTGGAATTATAATTTATTGGATTAACTGAGGCAAAGCAAAGTTTTTCAAGGATGGAGGAGAAAGAAGAACGGTTTTCAGTAAGATTTTTCCCAAAAAAATGATACAATAAACTTCAACCGTTAAGGTTTCGTATGAAATAAAAAGAGATAATAAGAACGGATGAGCATAGAGCTTCAGAACATTTATTTTTCTTATGGACGGGTTAAGGCCTTAAACGGGGTCAGCCTGTCGTTGGGAGAAGGAGCCACTGGTCTGCTTGGACCGAATGGAGCTGGCAAAACCACCTTGCTCAAGATTATGCTTGGGTTCTTGACACCTGATGAAGGAGAAGGGAGGATTCTGGGTTATGATTTGAGAACCCAGCAGAGAATGATCAGAAAATTGGTCGGCTACATGCCCGAGGATGAATGTTTTATCCCTGGAATGGATGCAGTGACTTTTACCGCTCTGATGGGGGAGCTTTCTGGTATGCCCCGCCAGGAAGCCATGAAGAGAGCTCACGAAGTCCTGTTCTATGCGGGTCTGGGTGAATCGCGGTACCGGCTGATAGACAGTTATTCAGCCGGGATGAAGCAAAGGTTAAAACTGGCTCAGGCTCTGGTTCACGACCCAAAGCTAGTTTTTCTTGACGAACCGACCTCTAACCTGGACCCCACCGGCCGACAGGAGATTCTGGAATTGATCGGCGAGATTGCTTCTCTCAAGAATATCAGAGTTCTGATCTCTTCTCACATCCTGGCTGACATTGAGTCAATTTGCGATAAGGTAGTGATAATCAACAAGGGAGAAATTGCAGCCGTTGGCCGGATTGAAGATTTGAAGATGATTAATTACAGGCTCTACGAACTCAAGATCTGGGGAGAACTGAACCTTTTTAAAAGAGAATTGGAAGCTGCCGGATGCCGGGTGGAAGAAACTGAAGACCGAGTGGTGAAAGTATACACCCCGCCAGAATTTGACCACAGGCAAATCTTTCTGGTAGCCGCCAGGAATAAAATTCAGGTCAGGCAATTCATCCGCAGCCAGACTTCTCTGGAAGACTTATTCGCTCGGGTAGTGGGAGTGGATTGATGGCTGAAATCAGGGAAAAGGGTTACCATCACTGGGATGGCCAGTTGGAAGAAAAGCGCTGGAATTTCTGGCCGATTACCAGGACCGGAATCAAATTAGCCTTTCAGAGAAAATATTTTAAGTTCGTCTTTTCTGGAGCCTTTCTCCCGGCCATGGTCTATGCAGCCGGAGTTTATATTTCTGAAAGGCTGGAAGATTTCCGTTTTATGGCTCAAGGAGCGGAGAGGACCTTTCAGGTCAACCCGGCTTTCTTTAAATCTTACCTCAGCCTTGATTTTCTCTTTTTTATGATCATCCTGCTGATGGCTCTAGGCGGGGCCGGACTGATCGCTGACGATTTTAGACATAAAGCGGTTCAGCTTTATTTCGCCAGGCCTATTACCAAGCTTGATTACCTGCTGGGCAAAGCCGGAGTAGTGGTGTTTTTTGTCGGGCTGCTTACTCTGGTCCCCGGGCTGGTTTTGTTGATCCTGAAACTTCTTTTTTCTGGCAGCTTTAAGTTTATCCTGGATTATCCCTGGATAATCCTTTCCATAATTTTCTATTCACTTTTTCTGATGACCTTTTTTACGGCCTTTGTGCTCTTGATTTCCTCTTTGAGCAAGAATAGGCGTTATGTTAGCGTGATCATCTTTGCGGTCTATTTGCTGTCGGACATCGTTCAGGGAATTTTTTGGGTGATTTTCCGTTCGCCCTATTCTGCTCTTTTCTCGGTAAAGGCTAATCTGAAACAGCTGGCTTCGGCTATTTTCCTTGAAAAACTTCCCTATACTTATCCCTGGTATCTATCCCTTCTGGTTTTGGGAAGTTTTTGCTTGGTTTCCTTCGTGGTCATAAAAAGCAAGGTCAGGGGGGTGGAGGTCATCCGGTGAAGGCAATAATTGAAGCCAAAAATCTATCCCGCTGGTACGGAAATGTCCTGGGAATCAGCGAAGTTAACCTGGAAATAGAGCCGGGGATTACCGCCCTCTTGGGTCCCAACGGTGCCGGTAAATCAACCTTCATGAAAATCATTACCGGTCAGTTAAAGCCAAATCTGGGCGAAGCTCGGATCTTTGGACAGAAAGTCTGGAATAATCGCCAGATTTTCCGGCGGCTGGGATTCTGTCCTGAGGTTGATGCTTTTTATGATGAATTAAATGGCCAGGAATTCCTGACGGGTCTCCTTTCCCTCTATGGGTTTGGGAAGGCTGAATGCAGAAAGTTAGCCAGACAAGCTTTGGAGCTGGTGGAGCTTCAGGATGTCAGCTCCCGGCCTATCAGGAGCTACAGCCGGGGAATGAGACAACGTCTTAAGGTGGCTCAAGCCCTGGCCCATGATCCAGAGGTCCTGATCCTGGACGAACCTCTTTCCGGGCTGGACCCCTTGAGCAAAAGAAAGTTGATAAGGCTGATAAAAGATTTCAGAGCGGAAGGGAAGACCGTGGTTGTCTCTAGCCATGTTTTGCCCGAAGTGGAAGCCATGACTTCGGAGATTATTCTGATCCATCACGGCAAGATTCTGGCCAGGGGAGATATCCATTTTATTCGGGAACTCATTGATACCCATCCCCATATGATCAGGATTAAATCAACTCAGTACCGCGAACTGGCCAGGGCTCTGGCCGGAGAAGATTATATTCTGGAAATTTCCTTTCAACCAGAAGACCAGTCGGTGATTTTTGAAACCCATCATCGGGACCGGTTTTTTGACCGGTTGAATGAACTGTTGCTGGAATCGGGTCTGATTCTGGACGAAATAACCTCACCCGATGATAATCTGCAGGCAATTTTTGACTATCTGGTGGGACGCTGAGATGAAAAATGAAATACTGAGAGTTTTTTCTTTTTATTTTTATCTGGCTAAAAAATCTACGAGGACCAGAATATTTTTGCTTTTGAGTTCGGCTGCGGTTCTGATGTCCCTGGTCATCAGGGTTTATCGTCTGGCAGGCAACTGGACCGAAAGTGGCCAGGTCATCTTCCAAAACTTTTTGATGGTCTTCTTTCTCCAATTCTTAATAGTCCTGTTAGCCCTTTTTTACGGGACATCAACCGTGGTTGAAGAGCTGGAAAACAGAACCTTACCCTATCTGACGGCAAGACCAGTCGCCAGGGCAGCTATCATCATCGGTAAATTCCTGGGCTATCTAACGCTGACCACTATCCTTCTTTTTTTCTCCATTCTTCTCTCTTACCTCATCCTGAATCTGGATCGTCAGTTCGGGATGGGGGACCTATGGACAATAATTCGCTATTCTCTCGTTCTCTGGTTAGGGCTGGCCGCCTATCTTTCTTTTTTCACTTTTTTGGGAACCTGGCTCAGGAAACCGATTCTGGTCGGTTTAGCTTTCGGATTCGGTTGGGAAAGCGTCATCCAGTATTTCCCCGGAACTACCCAAAAATTATCCATAGCTCATTACTTGAAATCTTTGCTGCCTCAATACACCAGCAGCAGCGGAAAACTTGGTTTTTTATTCATCCGTCTGGAGCCAACCAAACCAGTCTTGGCCGTCATCATCCTTATTGCTATTATTCTTTTTTTCTTGACTTTGGCCAGCTTGATTTTTACTTACAGAGAATATCTTTTTGAAGATTAAGGAGGCCAGCTTTTCCCATCAGGAGGGACTTTCAGATTTTAGACGGTTTTTTTCTTGATTACCAAAAAATCTTGAGGCCTTTCTTTAATCGCCTTTTTAATTTTTTCTATTAACTCTTCTTTGAGATTAACAAAAACCTTAACGTAACAGTCGCTGGAAGTAATTTCCAGAGAATCCAGAGCCTGGCTGATCTCGGGAGTCTGAGTGCTGAGACCCAGTCCCAGGGCCTTCAGCCCGGTCAGGGTTTCGGCGATTCTCTTATGGTCTTCTTTTTGGCGGGCATAGATCTTGATCTCGGTCAGATAAGAGTCCTGGCGGTAATCGGAAAAAGATGAGACATAGCGGACATTTTCTATAAGTTTAAGAGAAGGATTTTGGCCAACGGCCGGTTTCACCAAGTCCTGCGGGATGGTCAGCAGGCCAAAGGACAGAGCCTTCATATTGATATCTTTAAGATAAGTTTTCAGGTCTTTATTGGCCAGCAGATTTGGAGTTTTCCCTTTATAGACTTCAATTATTTTCTTGATAGCTTTTTCTGAGCCTAGGGCCAGATTGGAGCTGTCCAGAAAAGCCAGACAGACCATAGTCGATTCTTCAATTTCAATAAGGGGGAAGTAGGGTATTCCCTCATAAAACTCAAGGTTTGATTCTTTTTCGGCCTCAGGTGGGATGAGTTTATCCTTCTGATATTTCAAGTTAACCAGAAGCACCAGATTCTCGGGAGTCTTTTTCATCTCGCCAGCGATAGCCAGAGCTACAAAGTAAACGTCGTTTTTTAAGTTGACAAAGGATTCAATTTTCTTTTGATAAGGTTGAAACTCTTTTTGCTCCTCAATCGTTTTCTGGACAAGTTTCAGGTTTATGATCCGATTCCAGTTGGCAACCAGGAAGGCTGAAGTCTCTGCCGGCAACAGGGTCAGCATATCCTGACCCCTGGCCACCCCAGCTACCGGAATTTTAGGTGCCGGAGCACAGCTGACAAGGTTCAGAATAACCAGAAAGAAACCCAGGCCAGTTATGATTGAAGGATTAAATTTTTTCATCTTTTTCTCCTTATCAAAATACGTAAAAAAGCCTCAATAAGTTTACTCGCTGAGATTATGATACCAGAAGCCAGCTCTCAAGATAAACAAAAATTTCTTGCCAGATTGACAGCAATTGAGATTAAATATCTACCTGAATGCTTAAACCTGAATAAAGGAATAACTATGAGCGCATCAGCAAAAAAAATTGGGTCCCTGATAGCCTGTTTGCTCCTATGGTTCCTGGTCAATCCCTTGAGGGCAGATTATGTTCAAATTCTTTCCCTAAGGGAGCAGGCCAGGGTGGTCAATGGCTGGCTGGAAAAAAGACTGGAGACCATTCTGCCCGAGATAATGAGAAGAGAAGGAATTGATACGTGGCTGGTTATCTGTCAGGAATATAATGAAGACCCAGTTTATCTGACCTTGGTTCCTTTTGAGGAGCTGGCTGCACGCCGATTGTCCATGTTGGTTTTCTATGATCGTGGTCCGGAGAAAGGTCTGGAAAAATTGACCGTAAGTCGCTACCCCATCGGTCAGATTTATCGGACAGTCTGGAATCCGGAGAAAGAGCCCGACCAATGGAAAGTCCTGGCTGAACAGATAAGAGCCAGAAACCCAAAAAAAATTGCCATTGATGAATCAGCTACCTTCGCTTTTGCCGACGGCTTGAGTTCTACCAACAAACAGCTCTTAGTGAAATATCTGGGAAAGGAGTATGTCCAACGCTTGGTTTCGGCTGAACGCTTAGTGGTTGGCTGGCTGGAAAGAAGATTACCGGAAGAGATGGAAGTCTACCACCATTTGGCCAGGATTGCTCATCAGTTAATCAGTGAAGCTTTTTCTACCTCAGCCATCACTCCTGGAGTGACCACAGTTGAAGACCTGGAGTGGTGGTTCTGGGAAAAAATCAAGAAGTTAGGGCTGAATACCTGGTTTAATCCTTCTGTGGAAATTCAAAGGCCTAAGAGCTCCGGGTATCAAGACAAGGTAATAAGGCCGGGGGATTTACTCCACTGCGATGTGGGTCTTACTTATTTGCGTCTTAACACCGATCATCAAGAATTAGCCTATGTTCTTAGGCCTGGAGAGAAAGAGGCTCCTCAAGGTCTTGAGGAAGCTCTGTCCAGAGCCAACAGGCTTCAGGATATTCTAACTGCTGAATTTGTCGCCGGCCGCAGTGGAAATCAAGTGCTGGCTGCTGCCCTTAAAAAAATGCGGGAAGAAGGACTTAAAGGGAGCATCTATACCCATCCCCTTGGCTTTCATGGTCACGCTGCCGGCCCAACTATCGGATTATGGGATAAACAGAATGGTGTTCCCGGGGCAGGAGATTATGAACTTTTTTATGATACTTGCTATTCAATTGAGCTAAACTGTCGCTCCCTGGTGCCAGAATGGGATAATCAGGAGGTGGTAATCGGTGTGGAGCAAGATGCAGCCTTTACCCGGCAAGGTCTGGTCTATCTGGATGGCCGGCAGACCAGGCTTCATCTAATCCGTTGAAAAAAATTGAAACCGTCTTTCGTCCGGCCAGAAGAAACAAGGTCCGATATTTTTTGAGCTGATTTATTAAGATGTTGGCAGAAAATTTTGTGGTCAAAAAATCGACCGCGGTCAGTAACCGGTTTAATGCAGCCTGAAAATGAGTGGGTTCATTTTTTCTTTTTTGGCATTTATGCCCATTCAGGCTTGTCTAAAAAAGCAGAGAGATGTCTGACAAAGGCCTATTTCTGGTAAAATAAAAACTAAAGAATTGGAAGTTAGTAAAATGGATAAGATTAAGAGGAGAGAGAAAGATGGCTCTAACTCTTGATGAGATAATAAGAAGTCGGCGCAGCATTCGCCGCTATTCGGAACAATCGGTGGAAAGAGAAAAAATTATGGCCTGTCTGGAAGCAGCTCGCCTGGCTCCCTCGGCTGAAAATTCTCAACCCTGGCGTTTTCTGATTATAGATGAGCCAGAACTCAAGAACCGGGTGGCTGAGAAAGCCTTTTCTGGAATTTATTCAACCTGCCGGTTTGCGGCCAAAGCGCCGGTCCTGGTCATCTTGCTGGCCAAGACAGATTTTCTGGCTAATAAACTGGGGAGAATGATTCAGGGGACACAGTTTTATCTTCTGGACCTGGGAATTGCCGGTGAGCATTTCATCCTGAAAGCTGAGGAGCTGGGCTTGAGTACTTGCTGGATTGGCTGGTTTAACAGCAGAGCTGTGCGGAAGTTCTTAAAAATTCCTAAAAAATACCGTCTGGTGGCCATGATTTCCTTGGGCTATGCTGCCAGCCGGCCAGCGGGCAGCCATTTCAGAAAAAGTCTGGAAGAAATCGCCTGGTTTAACCGGATAGGAGATTGAATAAACCTGGTCATAAGACCTGAAATTAGAAATTCAATCGGCTAAGATATAGAGTCAGTTATGAGGAGTTCAGGTTTGTTCATATTCTTAATGATTGTTCTTCTGGTTTATGGTTCAATCAACGCTTATATTTTCTGGCGTGCTCTCCAGGCTTTTTCCGGTCTGAAGCTGGCCCGTCTGTTATTTATTTTCTTTTTTCTGGCTTCGGTCCTGGCTTTTCCTCTTGGCCGCATAATCAATGGCCAGTTCCGACACCATTTTTCAGAACAGCTGGTGGCAGTTGGGGCCTATCATCTGGCCCTGATGTTGTATCTTCTGCTGTTAATCTTTCTCAAAGACCTTATTCGCTGGGCAGCAGAACTTCTTAATTCGCCCCTGGCCGAAAGTAGGTTGCTGTCGCTTAAAAACCCTGTGTCTTTTTTAATAATAATTGGGCTTTCCCTGCTAATCATTATCCTGGGTCATCTTAACGCCATCAACCCCAGGTTAAAAGTTCTGGAAATAAAAATTGATAAGACGGTGCCGGCAGGTTCAGAATTAAAAGCGGTGCTGATTTCCGATATCCATCTTGGGATTATTAACCGTTCCAACCGCCTGGAATCCCTGGTGGAGAGGATTAATGAATTAAGCCCGGATATTGTTTTCTTTGCTGGGGATATCGTGGATGAAGCTGTCTCCCAGGAAGAAGAAGAGAAGATGGTGGGCTGGTTGAGGAAAATTAAAAGTCCCCTGGGGCTGTATTCCTGTCCGGGAAATCATGAGTATTATGGCGGCTTTGCCAAGAATATCTCCTATCTGGAGAAGGCTGGAGTAACAATGCTCCTGGACAAAGCAATAAAAGTTGATGATTTTCTTTTTATCATCGGGCGAAAAGATTGGGCTGCGATTCGCAGCGGAGAAAAAAGGCTTTCCTTGACTGAAATTATGCAGAGGGATGGAGTGGATAGGTCCTGGCCAGTGGTGGTTCTGGATCATCAGCCTTTGTACTTGAACGAAGCCGCCGAGGCCGGAGTAGACCTTCTGCTCTCCGGACATACTCATGCTGGTCAACTTTTTCCCCTAAACCTGATAAATAAATTTGTTTATGAGAAAAACTGGGGCTATCTGAGAAAAGGCCAGACTCATATCTATGTTTCTTCCGGAAGCGGCACCTGGGGACCTGCTGTCAGGACTGGAAGTTATTCCGAAATCGTTCTTTTGAGAATTAATTTTAATCATCAATAGGTGCTGGCCGCTTGATTTATTGAATTGATAATTTCACGGGGGGTGAAATCTCAGATGAAGCTGAGAAATTTATGAGCCCCAGATCAGGCCCTGATGGTTTCTGAGGGTTATTTTTTTACTGTCTTACTGGCATCATACCTCTTGATAATCTCATCGGTAATATCCAGGTCGGGCCGGTAATGAATCAAACCAGAGCTGCTGAGGTCAAAGACCAGTTCATAACCTCTTTCCTTTATCAGGTCATCAATTATGGCTAACATTTCATCTCTTATTCTTTTTATCAGCTGATTCTTGAATTGGTCAAAGTCCCGGGAAGTCTCCTGCTCGTATTTCTGGCGGGCAGCTTCTTTCTGGTCAATCTCCAGCTGGAGCTGACTCTGGGCTTCAGCATTCAGGGTTAACTTCTGGCTGGACAATCGCTCCCTGAGGCTCTTGATTTCTTCATCCATTTTTTTAAGCGCGGCCTTCATCTGCTCTTCTCTTTCCTGCAGGATGGCCACCGCTTTTTTCCCTTCAGCTGATTGGTCAAAGGCTTTCTGAGAGTTGATGATCGCCACCTTCAGCTGGGTTTGAGCCCCGGCCATCAAGGATAGCAGAGTGATAATCAGAACTAACATCAGTATCCGGCAAACAGTGAAAACGTTTTTTTCTCTCATGATAAACCTCCTGCAGACTGTCCAACGCACTTAAAGTTTTATCCGGCTTAAGAATTCAGCTACCCGAGCCAGAGCCGCTTTCAGATATTCCTGGCTTGAGCCATAGCCAAAACGAAGATGCTGGTCAAGCTCAAAATGATCCCCGGGGACCAGCAGCACGCTTTTTTCTTTCAGGATTTTTTCTACCAGCTGAGTGGAATTAATCGGTAGGTTATAGCGAGTAAAAAGAATCGCTCCAGCCTGGGGCGGAAGATAATCAAAGAGGCCGTCAAAGCTCTTCAACCAGGCTTCTAACACTGGCAGGTTGCTGTTCAGAATTTCTCTGGTTCTTTTTAAGATTTTTTGCCTTCTCTTGGGCTCCAGAATCTTGGTGGCCAGATGGTCGGTGAGGGCTGAAACTGAGATGGTGGTGTAATCATGGTAAGTCCAGACTTTCTTGACCAGATCCAGAGGTCCCACCAACCATCCCAGCCTTAATCCTGGGAGCCCGTAAGCTTTGGACAAACCGGCGACCACTATAAGCCGCTCATAGCTGCCCCAGAAAGAAGGAGTTTCCAGGCCGTCTCTTTCCGCCCCCCGGTAAACTTCGTCCACCACCAGCCAGGCTCCGACTTTTTCCGCCTGATTTATTATTTCTTTCCTGGCTTCCGGACTCAGTATGGACCCGGTAGGATTATTCGGATTGGTTATGATTATCATTTTGGTGTTTCCACCGACTACCCGGCTTAAATCATCCAGGTCGGGCTGCCAGCCGAGCTCAGGCTTAAGCCAGAGAGGTCTGACCCGGGCTCCAAAACTCTGACTCAAGCCTCCCATTTGCATATAATTGGGAAGTTCAAAGACCACTTCCTCTCCCGGTTCCAGGAGGCTCCACATCAGAAGGAAATTGGCTTCAGAAGAGCCGGCTGTAACCATAATCTGCTCCGGGTCCACTCCCGGATATAATCTGGCAATGTTATCTCTGAGCCCGGGCGTACCATTGGTCTGGGTGTATCCTATCTCCACCCGGGTTAACTCTTTGATCTCTTCCGGACTGAGGAGTTGCTCCAGGGTCAGGGGATGAACTCCGCTTTCCGAAAGATTATAATCAACCACATTTTCCCAAAGCGATTGCATTCTTTCCATCTTAAAGATTTCAATCTTCATCGGATTTTCCTTTCTTGACCTGATAAATATTTTATGCTCTTAAATCTCAACTTTGAAAACACCTTTCAGAGCAAAGCCGAATATTAAGGATAATATGAAATAAGCCACCAGCCAGTGAAAACCGATACCCAGAAAATAAAGTCGTTGCTCGGGTAGAGATAATTCAATCCGGTTGATAACCGAATCTGAGGGCAAGGGCTTTTCGCCAGGATAAAGGAGCTCTGGCCATAGGTTTCTCCTGACTCTGATGGTGGAAACCCTGGATAAGTTTTTTCCCAAAGGAGGTATTTCTTTCAAGTACCTTTCTCCGTTGACCAAAATGGTCAGAGGCTGATTGACCGGCTTTTCTGCTCTAAGCCTCCAGTCTGCTTCCCGTTTATCAATTATTCTCAGGACCGGGGTCTCGGCTACCAACCCTTCGGGCAGTTCCAGTTTCAGGTCAATTTTTTCCATTTCGGTTGATTCTATAAACCTTACTTTTAAGAGAAAAGTTTCGTCATTTCTAACCGGCCGGTGGCCAAACCAGAGGTTAAGCTGAGCCAGGATTAGGAAGATCGGGATGATCATTATCAGCAGGGGCTTAAGGTTATAAAGGAGATAACGGCCGTTAGCCAGGAGTAGTTCCTTCTGAGCACTCAGCAAGGTTCTGAAATCATGCTGGTAGAGACGTATTCCCAGCAGACAGGCTTTAATATGATTCTTAACCTTTTTGATGCCCTCCTGGTTGGAAGTTTTCTTGTAGATGAAGAGCATCAGCAGCGCAGTCAGCAGGGAGATAACAATCATGGCCATCCAGGGATTTAAGGAAGAGAATGGCAGGAAAATGATTTTGATCAGAACTCCGACTGCCTGGTTAAGCCACCAGATCATGGATTCTAATTCCCGTAGATTCTAAGATATGTAGCCAAGACCCTTTAACCTCTTTATTATTTCTTCTTCAGAATCAGCTCCCTCAAATTTGGCTACTTCTTTTTCCAGCAGATGAATGATGAACTCTTCCGGTGAACTATAACCTGCCAGTTCGGCGATTTTTTCAATCTTCTGATAAAGTTCTTTTTCAATTTTTATCTTGGCCTTGCCCATCTGGTCTCCTTTCCTTGCTCTTTATTTTGAAGCTTAAAAAATTGGTTTACCGGTAATCTCAGGTGGTATCCTGAGCCCAAAGAGCGATAGAATTCCGGCAGTGACATCCTCCAGGGCTGGATGTTCAGCCTTAACCTTTAGGTTGCTAAATAAGATGCCTGGTATGAGTCCAGGAGCAGCCATGTGGTCGCCGCTCCATTTCTGATTATTATTTTCAATCAGTTCTCTGGGAAACATACCCAGCGGTGAGTTCCAGGAAATACGATAATTGCGGTTGAACCCCAAAATTATATCCGGAGCGCTGGAGACATAAGCCCCGCTGTATACTTCCTGGCTGATAAAAGCTTTTAAGATCACCTTTTCTCCGGTCAGGGGATCGGTTATCTGTTCTAATTTATAGGCTAATTCTTTCAGGAGAGCTTCCTTCTCTTCTGGTTTGACGATTCCCTGGCTTTCGCGGCCCTGTAAATTCAGATAAAGAGCATTCAAGCCGACTCCATAAGCTTTAGTCCTGGACCAATCTGTCCTTAAAAACAGGCTGACTTCTTCAGGACGGGTTCCGGGCAGAAGGCGGTGATAACCATTCTGAAGCAGCCAGGTGTTGAGGTTGAAGCCACGCCGAAAAGGACAGAACCCATGGTCCGACATAACGACTATCGCCGTATAGCGGTCCGCCTTTTCCAGAGCTAATTGCAGAGCTTTGTCCATTTGTTGGTAGGTATTTTCAATGACCTGGCCGAATTCCCGGGCTAACTTTTCGTCATATGCTGGATGGCCAGGGTCAAGCAAACGGAAGAACATGTGCTGGCGCTGGTCGGTGTTGGAAAAATAGTAAAAGAGAAGCCCGGAGCGAAAATTTTTCAGCTCCTCTTCCAGAATAGCCATTGATTCCTGGTAAACTAACTCATCTTGATAGAGAAATTCTTTTTCATCCAGAATCTCATTTTCCAGAGCAGCGGTATCTGCCGGCAGCCCTTTGGTAAAGAACGGGCCGAATTTTCTGGCCAGTTCCTGGGAATAGCTTTCGGGGGTGCTGAGGGGCAGGGCGGGTGAGGCAGGGTCAACGTTGATCGGGCTGACGTATAACTTAAATTTGGGTCTGACTTCCTTCAGATAGAAAAGACAAATTCCGCTGACACTCTGAGAAGGGATAAACTCAAACCTGATTTTCTTCCAGCCGCTCCATTCTTTTTCTCTCAGGATGAATTCCTGGTCCTGGTAAACAATCTTTGCCACCGGATTAACAGGGTCTACGAATACCTTGAAATCCACATAGGTTTCTGGATTTCCTTTTTTGAAGGGGTTGTTTGGCCCGGGTATTCGGGCTTCAAGCTGGTTTCCGATCAGGTAAACATCATGAACCCGTCCGCCGCCACCATATTCTTCAGTTACCGTCTTGTATTCGTTGGTGTAGTAATTAAAAAGTCCATAATATCCTTTTAAGTCCGGGGTGCCCATGCCGGAAAAAGTTCTCTGTTTGGTTTCAACCGGCGGGTAATTGGAAGGAATTTTGAAAACTGTGGCCGGGATATTGTGGTCCTCCAGAATCTGCCAAAAGGCTTTTCCTCGGCGCAAGTTTCTTATTTCTCCGCCGGTAAGGGGAATGGTCAGGTTGCCAAGCCTTAAAGTATGTTTTGAAGGCAGGCTCTCTGAGGCAGAGAAAGTAGGAAGGTAGGTCTTGGGGTCACGATGGACAAAGTCAAAAATGGCATGGCCACCGGGATTGGTGCCAGTGATAAAATTAGCCCAGGCTACAGGACTCTGAGGGGGGATACTTGACCTGAGCGGCAGGAAACTGCCCGAAGCAGCCAGTCTCTTGAAGTTAGGTAACTTATTTTCCTCCAGGAGCTTTTTGACCAGAATAGGGTCCATCCCGTCAAAGCCCAGGACCAGAACTTTAAGTCCTGTTTCTTTGCCTCCCCGAGTTCGCCAAAAGGCGGTGGCCGGGTTAAGTAATAATCCGGCCGAGGTTCCCATCAGGAGCTGAAGGAATTCCCGGCGTCCTAAGCTGTCAGCGTTTCTTTTTTCGCTCATTACTTTTGGCCTTTATTTCCCTGTTTTTCTCATTTTTGTTTATTTTACCTGATTCTTCTGCCAGAAGCGATTTGCCATTCATATAAGTTGGAACTTTTACTCCGAATAGGTTCATCACAGTTGGAGCTATATCCATAATGCTCGGCTCTCTAGCCTCCAGCTTCAAGTTGCTGAGAAGAATTCCAGGAACCAGGTTTGGGTCTAAACAGTGATCAGCCGACCAGGCCTTCTTGTTGTCTTCAAAGATTATTCTGTTGACCTTGCCGGTGACTGAATCCCAGGAAGCTCGGTAGCCCTGAGTGTAAGCGACCAACAAGTCTGGCGCATTGTGGCGATAAGGCCCGGCGTAGATTTTTTCCGCATCTATCACCCGGTTTATAGCGATTTCTCCTTTTTCCTGGTCTTTTAGACCAGAAAGCTTGGCTATCAATTCCTGTTTGAGTTTCTCAGCCTCTTCGCCCGGTTCCACCAGGCCCTGGCTTTCCCGGCCCTTAAGGTTGAGATAAATCCCGGCCAGACCCAGAGCATAGGCTTTGGTCCGACCCCAGTCAACCTGTCTGAACCATTCTTCGCTGAATTCCGAACCCTCCTTGAGTTTTAAGTAGCCGTTGAGATAGAGCCAGGAATTGAGGTTAACTCCGCGGCGAAAGGCCTTAAAGCCATGGTCGGACATGATGAACAGGCAATCTTTCTCTTTCATCTGGCCTAAGACTTTTCCCACCAGGTGGTCCATTTTTTGATAAAGCTCTTCAAGTACTCGGTCTCCTTCAGCCAGCCTGGCTGTCGCTTGATAGGCTGGATGGCTTTTATCCAGGTAGCGCCAGAACATATGTTGAATGCTGTCTGTAGTTTCAAAGACACAGACCACCAGACCTTTTCTGGTTTTTCCCAGAGCGTTCAAAAATATTTTTTCCCAGTCCTGGTGAAAAGAATAAGCCAGCTCCAGGAAAGCCTTTTCCGGCAGCACCCCTTCATTTAAGGCCCAGGTGTCATTGGCTTCACCCAAAGTGACATAACTTCCGAGCAACTTGGCTAAGTATGGAGCATAGATGAAAGGATAGGAAATCGGCAGAGCTGGTTTTTCTGGGTCTATGTTGAGAGGCGTCACATAAAGCTCAAAATGAGGTTTCAGGCTCAGCAGATAAAATTTAGCTATGCCCCTTATTTTCATCCCGAATCCAGCCGGAAAACTGAGTCTAATCCAGGGGGAGAACTCTCCCTTTTTCAGTTCAAAACTTTGTCCGGAAACCTGGACCATAGCCGTTTCCTTTTCATAATCCAGATTGATGGTCAGCGGCAGCCTGATTTCTTGGGGTTTTTTCAGCAGGGTGTTTTCTGGACCTCTGATGAAAGTTCTGATGGTCTGACCTTCAAGCTGGACCAGCAGGCTTTCTCCGCCTTCTTTCCTTTCCAGCCTCTGAGGGTTAGTAGTGAAAAAAAGAAAGGTTCCCTGGCTTCCCTTGAGGTCGGGCAAGCACATCCCGGAAAGGAGATGGCCGGCAAATTTTTCGGGAGGGAAGGTAATGGGCACTCGCAGGACTGTGGAAAAAATTCCCTGTTGTCCGAGTACTTTCCAGAAGGGCTGGCTCTTTCTGAGCAACCTGATTTCCGGCTTGCTGAGGGGGAAACGGTATTTGCCCAGATTGATAAATCTTCTGGGTGGTCCGATTCTGGCAGAGGATAAATCAGGCAGATAATTTTTTGGATTGCGGCTCAAGAAATCAAAGATGTTATGTTTGGAAGGCTCGCAGCCGGTCATAAACGATGACCAGGCTACAGGGGAGATGGCTGGAGTTGTTGTCTGTAAGCGGCGGTAGGTTCCTTCTTTTCTTAAGCGGCTGAAATGGGGAAGTTTTCCCTCAGCCATATATTTTTCCAACAATAATGGGTCCAGACCGTCAAATCCCAGGATGATAACCCTGTTCACCAGGCTATTCTGGTAGGCTTTCTGGCCTTTTATCAGCCTGACTAAGACTCTGAACGGCCAGCTCAGAAAAGAAAAGATAGCCAGAAAGAAGGTCAGAAAAAAAACCAAAAAAGAGGACAGAAAGGCAAAACCAGCCCCAGGACCGATGTATCCCAGGGCGCTGGAATTCAGAAAGAAGATTAAGATTAGGAAGGAAATGAAGAAAACCGGAAAATTAGAGCGATGGCCTTTATTCAGATGTACTGGTTTCTCATCTCCGGTTTTTGATTTCATTTAATCTTTTTCAGGATGATTGGAGCCAAATCCTCAATGGCCAGGTCAGGACCATGGTCTTCCATGGACCAAAAAAAGGCATCATCCCAGGTGTGCATGCCCTGGAGGTAGCTCGTTCCAAAAATTTCTTTTTTCTTGATGGAACCCTTAAGGTCAAAGCCTGGCTCCGAGACTACCAGCAGGTCGGGTCCGCGGGAAGTGTACTTGCCATTATAGATTTCCTCAGCCAGGAAAACATGGCGAATCACCTTTTTGCCGTCATACTCCAGCTTTAGCAGCTTTTCCGCGATTTCCTGCTTCAATTCTTTTTTATCCGAGCGTTCAACTTGGCCCCGGGGGAATTTCTTCTTCAGGTTCAGATAAATTCGGCTGGGATCAAGAGCAAAGGCCAGGGTCTTGTTAGAGATGTCATTCAGGCTCCTGGGATTGCTGGTAGTAAAGGAGAGGTAGCCGTGCTTTTCCAGCCAGGCATTGAGATAGACTTCCTGGACAATGCCGGTAAAGCCGTGGTCCGAGAGCAGGAAAAAGTTTTCTTCACTCTCGTTCATCTTCTTGAAGCTGTTGAGAATCTTAGCGATAATCCGGTCTATCTGTTGATAAAAATCAAGAAAGGGCTGATGAAAGGGATGTTCCTTTTGCTCGTAAGCATTCCAGAGGAAATGATGGAGGCGGTCGGTGCAGGTGATGACAAATTCAAAATAATCCCAGTCTTGCTCCCAGAAGTAGTTCAGGGCTTTCTGGTGGCTGGACATGGTCTTGGAGATTTCTTGCCAAAGGACGGTGGGATTATCAGCAACCTTCCCTGAATCCACATCAATCTGATAGCCCATCTGCTCCAGGGCAGAAAAATAATTCTGGGGGAAGACCGAGCGGGAGAGGTCTACGGCCACAAAGCCAGAAACCATCACCCCGTTGATTTTCCTGGCCGGGTAGGTAGAAGGCTGATTGATGACGATACTTTTCAGCCCCTGCTGGCCAAGAAGGTCCCAGATGGTGTCAGCTTTCAGGTCCAGGAAGTTTGGTATTCTGATATCATAGGTTCCTGGTTTGAAATCAGTAAAGCCAAAAATGCCGTGGCTGCCGGGATTGGTTCCGGTCATAAAATTGGTCCAGGAAACGGCGGAAATTTCTGGGAGGCTGGCTTTTATCGGGTGAAGATGGCCGATATCCAGGAGTCGGGCCACGGTGCTCATTACCCCGGACTTAGCCAGCTCAATCAGCATGGCATGAGGGACCCCATCCAGGCCGACGACACAGACTTTTCTCCGGGGTTTGGATTTCCTAAGTACGGCCATGACTCTGATTATTATAACACCAGAGTCTTGCCTGTCAATTTTTTTTAGCTACCCATCAGCATAAGTAATTGATATTATTATAATTATATAAATGGCCGTCTTCAGCTTGGCTTCTGCCCCGCAGCCTTCAGCACCTGTTCCAGGAACATTTCTTCGGGCACAGCACCTTCCAAAGATAAGGTTTCGTTGAAGATTGATTTGGGCACTCCGAATACTTCATATTTTTGGGTAAGTTCTGGGAATTCAGTGGCTTCAATCATGGCCGCTTGGACCAGCGGTGATTCCAGAGCCATCTGATGGCCCAGCCTGACCGCTATAGGACAGTAGGGACAGGTGGGGGTTACAAAGATCTGGATATTCACCTCTTTATCCAATTTTTTCAGAGCCTCTTTGGTTTCCTGATTCAGTTCAGTTTCACCCCGGCTGACATCCACGATGGCTTCCAGCAGACTCATGAACTCATATCCGGAAGGGATGCCAAAGAAGCGGATTCCATAGTCTTTTTCACCCATGATTATGATAGCCGGAACTTTATCTATCTTAAACTCGGCAGCCTTGGCCTGTTCCTTTTCCAGGTCATAGATGGTGAGCTTTATCTTATCTGAGAGGCTGCTCAGTTCTTCCAGAAGCTGTTTGGTTTCCGGACAGAAGCCCACTTCTTCTTGGACTTCTCGGCCGGGGACGATCAGTGGACTTTTCTCTTTGAGAAAATAAACCAGATTGACCGGGTTGACCAGCTCGGCCTCAAATTTCTTTTTGGCGAAGTCTCTGACTTCTTGGTTTAAGAGTTGCATCCTTGTCTCTCCTTTAATTATTTCTAATACTTAAAATCTCTACTATTCCTATAAGTTTAATATAGAATAGCCTTAAATTCAAGCCCCCCAGCCCTGGTCAATCGCTTTGATTGACTTTCTCCGTTGATTGGACTTGAATTAAACTTTATTTTTAGTATTGTTAATATTACGCCTGTATCGGAAAAAAGTAAAATGAAAAAGCTAATGTCCTTTTTGGAAAGAGAATATCAGAAGAAAACCGTTAAAAGCTATAGGCTTTTTAGACGGGCTTCCCGCCTGATGGTCAGAGGAGGCTCTCACAGTCTTCGCCTCTGGAAGCCATATCCCTTTTTCCAGTCTTCGGCCAGAGGGGCTGAAGTGGTGGATGTTGATGGCAATCGTTACCTTGATTACTGGCAGGGACATTATGCCAATATCCTCGGACATAATCCAGAAATAATCCGGCAGGCACTCCGACCCTTTTGGGAAAGAGGCACCTTTCACACTGGTTTTGAGTCCATTGCCCAGCTGGAACTGGCTGAAAAAATAATCTCCAGTTTGAAGCCCAAAGGCCTGAAAGTCAGGTTCACCACTTCCGGGACCCTGGCTGCTACTTATGCTGTCATGCTGGCCATGGGTTTTACGAAGAGAAATTATGTCTTGAAAGTCGGCGGCGGCTGGCACGGGGCTTCACCGTATCTCCTGAAAGGAATCAAGTACCACTCCGGGCTGGGGTTCAGGGCAGCTGATTCGGCCGGTCTGCCTTCAGCCTTTCTCAGCCAGATTCTCCTAACCAGGTTCAACGATGGCCAGCAGCTTGAAGATATCTTAAAACGTTTTGGTAAAAAAATTGCAGCTTTCATTCTGGAGCCCTTTATCGGTGTTGGTGGTTTTTTATTTTGTTCCAAAGAATATTTGCAGCTGGCCCGAAGCCTTGCCGATAAGTACGGGGTGGTTCTTATTTTTGATGAGATCATCTCAGGATTTCGTTTCTGTGCTTCTGGAATTCAAAAGCTTTATGGTGTTTACCCCGATATTTCTCTTTTTGGCAAGTTGATCGGAGGCGGTCAAGCGGTGGCTGCAGTGGTCGGCCGGGCAGAGATTATGGAAGGCTGTGAGAAGCTGGGTTCTGGGAAGCTGAGAGTCCATTTTGAAGGCGGGACTTTTTCCTCTCATGAAGAATACATGAGAGCCGGTCTGGCCATGCTGGAATATCTGGAGCAGAAACAAGACACTATTTTTCCTTATTTAGGTAACCTGAGTGAAAGGCTGAGAAAAAATATTGAAAAAGTTTTCCAGACAGAAGGCCTGGAAGCCGTCTGCACCGGTTATCCTAACCAGACGGTTGAGCACAGCTCATTTTTTATGGTTAATTTCCCGAAAAAGAAAATTTCCTATCTCGGACCGGAGGATGTCTGGAATCCTGAACGGTCTGACGTTTTTCTGCGGGAAGAAGCCCTGAAATTGGCCCTGCTGCTGAACGGAGTCCATGTGGTCCACGGTGGCGGTTGTCTGTCTGCGGCTCATACCGTGGAAGATGTGGACAGGACGGTAGAAGCCTATGCTGAAGCTGCCCGCATTTTCAAAAAATATCTTTAATCTCAAGCACCCCTGATTATCAGACCAATGCTAATTACCAGTTCAGTTTGGGCTGGATCTTGAGTTGATAACCCAATCTAAATCTGGTGGCCAGTTCGGCCCAAAACACTCCTCTGGTCTCAGGACAAGACCGTGGGATTGATTCTCGGTTCTCAGGTCTTCTTCAGGCTAAAAAGGTAATGTCCGGATTCTATCCAGAAAATGGGAGTTTTATTAGATTCAGCCAGGGAAATTCCAGCTCCAACTTCTGGAGTGAGGAATTCCTTGTCTTTCCAGATGAGAACATCTGATTCTTGGATGGTAAACGACGGCCAGAGGAGAGGAAAGAAAACTTTAGCCCTCGTGTTTACCGGGACTTGGAGCTCAAGGTTAAATTCTGTTTCTGATTTATCCCAGTTTACTTCTATCTGGCCGGAGATAGTTAGCAGCCGGCAGCTGACCTTCTTTATCCCGGCAAAAGGTTTGACCTGAAAAACCTTCCAGCCAGGCTCCAGCACTTCCAGTCCAGCCAGGTTTTTGTAAAACCAGGCATCAACGCCAGCGAACATTACGTGATTATGGGAATTCATCCCCCGACCGGTCAGCTTCTCCCATCTTTCCCAGAGCGTGGTAGCTCCTTCTTTTATCATGTATCCCCAGCCAGGGTAGCTGTCCTGCAGGATTATTTTCAAAGCCACATCTTGAAAACCGAATTTGCTCAGAACCTCAAGCAGGAAGCGCGTGCCGATCATTCCGGTATCCAGATGATAATCGTGGTGGACGATGATGGATTCTAATAAGCTGTGCCAAACAGCCGCCTTCTGTTCTTCAGGCACCATGTCCAGGAAGAGGGGCAAAACGTTGGCCGTTTGGTCGGGAAGGCGATCAACCGGCCCCTGCCGCAGAGCCCGGTACTGGTTGCCTTCAAAAAAAGCGCCATTGAAAGCAGCTTTGATCTGTTCGGCCAGTTCCTGGTATTCGCGGGCTTCATTATTGCGGCCCATTACCAGACAGATTTTGGAGAATAGTCTGACATCGTGATAATAAAACCAGGTGCTTACCAGCTCCAGGGGTGTTTTTTTGGCCACCAGACTGCCCGGTTGGCACCAGTCTCCGTACTTACCCAATCCGTACAGAATCTGACCGGTGGCTCTCTTGCGCAGGAATTCCACGTAATTTTTCAAGCTCTGAAAATGTTTCCGGAGAACATCCTGGTCTCCGTAGTGGGAATAAAGATGCCAGCAGAGGCTGATGTAGGCCGACCCCCAGGCCGGGTCAGCCGGGTAGACCCGGGGATTATAGGGCGGGACAAAATCGGGCAGGCTGCCATCTTCTTTTTGGCTCAGACGAATCAACTGGAGAAAATTGAGATAGAATGCGGCCAGGTCAAAGTTAAAAGAAGCCTCTTCGGCTGTAACCTGAACATCGCCCAGCCAACCCTGACGCTCGTCGCGTTGCGGACAATCGGTCGGGATGCTCATCAAATTGGCTCTCTGGCCGGTGACCACCGCTTGGTGAATCTGGTTGATGAGATCTTCAGAGCAGCTAAAATCTCCTGTTCTTTCGACATCAGTATGAATAAAGCAGGCTTCCAAAGTCTCGGGCTCAGGAGTTCCGGGAAATCCCGTCAGCTCCACGTATCTAAAGCCATGATAGGTAAAATGGGGTTCATAGATTTCGTCCCCTTCACCTTTCAGAGTATAAAGGTCGCTGGCTCGGGCATTGTCATTAGTGGAGGTGTTAAGGCTGCCATCTTTGTTGAGAAGCTCACCATATCTCAACTGAACCGTGGTCCCTTTGGGTCCACAGACTTTAAGCCGGGCATATCCAGAAATGTTTTTCCCAAAATCAAAGATGTAGACTCCATTATTCAGTTTAGAAATGCCGACCGGCTTTAAGCGTTCAGTAATTCTCACCGGTGGAATGGTCTGAGCAGTAACCGGAGGGCCTGAGCCCAAGATGGCTCTTTTCCAGCCGGAATCATCAAAATCTGGCAGATTCCATCCAGGTTGTTCTAAGCGAGCATCATAGTTTTCGCCAAAATAGATTCCGTTTTCTCGGATGGGACCGTGAGAAACTTTCCAGCTTTCATCGCTGATGATGACATCCATTCCGCCTTTCTCATAATAGATTTCCAGCCGGAAAAGCAGCTTGGGCTGGTCATATCCATATTTTCTCAAGTGTCGGCCGTTTCCGAGTATCACTCCGATAGCGTTATTTTTCTGAATCAGAGGGGTAACTTCATGAACTGAATAAAAAGCAATCTTTTTGTAGTCTGACCAGCCGGGGTCCAGGACTTGGTCTCCGATTCTCTGTCCGTTAAGATATAAACAGTAATGTCCGAGGCCGCAGATATAAGCCAGAGCTTTGACCGGCCTTTCCTTGCTCTTGAATTCTTTTCTCAGATAGATTGCCTTGTATTGAATGTCCGGCTCTTCGGGTTGTCCCAGAAGAATAGTGGTCGGCCCCAGGTAAGTTTCGGGGTCAGCCATGGTAATCCAGTTAGCCCGAAATCTGGAAGCGGCCATAAAGCCAGTAGAGAAAACTGCAATCTCGCTAAAGGGGCTGGCCTGACCCGAAGCATTCCACCAGCGCACCCGCCAGAAATATTTCTGGCAGCTCAGGAATTCTTCTCCGCCATAAGGGATATGACTGATTTCTCCCGAGTCAACTTTTCCGCTGTCCCAGAAATCACCGATTTCCCGTTCACCGATTTCTCTTTCTGAAGCCACTATTATCTGATAAGCGGTTTGGTAATCACCCCGGATATCGCTCTTCAGCTTCCAGAAGAATCTGGGCCGGGGTAGGTCAATGGCCTCCGGTTCTTTTAGGTATTCAACCCTAAGGTCGTATGGCGGATAAATCGGCATCTTCCTCTCCAGAAATGGAATTAAATTCAATCTGGCTTAAAACGCTTATTTTACCAGAAAAACAATTCTTGGTTCTTTTCATTTTTGCCTTCCTGAGTTTCAGGTTGAAACTTCAGCCAGGAAGTAGTCAGCCACTTTGAGATCATAATCTTCTGGATTGATTTCTTTGACTACGGTCCTTTTATATTTTCTGGTTTCTAAATCCACTTCGGTGAGATCAACCACCTCGCCGTCAACCTTGTGGCCCTGGGCATCAACTATTATCTTCACCCTTGGCCTTAACATGAACTTGGTCTCCTGGTTGTTTTCTACCACCAGACCGATTTCGCCGGTATTCAACAAAACGGTTGAACCAATCGGGAATAGGCCCATCATTTGGACAAAGGTCTTCAGGATAACAGGATTGAATTCGGTCCCGATATTCTCCAGCATCAGGCTTAAAGCTTCGGCCCTGGTGAAAGTTTTTTTGCGGTAGACCCGTTTGGTGGTGATGGCGTCAAAAAAGTCGCAGACCTTGACAATCCGGCTGTAGAGGTTGATATCACTTTTGATTTTAAATCTTGGGTATCCCGAGAAATCTTCTTTGATGTGGTGTTCCATGGCCACATGAATAGCACTGATGGGTAGCCGTCGGAATTCCCTTAATTGGACCAGCTTTTCTGCGCCCTGGTGAGGATGGAGCTCCATTATTTTTCTCTCTTCTTCGGTCAGTTGACCGGGCTTATTCAAGATTTCCAGGGGAGTGTCAATCTTTCCTAGGTCGTGAAAAAAGGCAGCCAGGCCCAGGTCGACCAGTTCAGCTCTAGACAATCCCAATCTTCTTCCCAGAGCCACAGCCAGGAGGCTGACGTTGACCGAGTGGTTTAAGGTGTATTCATCATGATTCTTGATGTTGGTCAAGCCCAGCAGGAAGGATTCATTGTCCACCAGATGGTTGAAGATGGACTGGATCAATCGCCTGGTGGTGTTCAGCTTTATCTGTTCATGTTCCTTATTTCTTTCTGAGATTTCTCTAAGATGAAGGATGCTGAGGAAAAATAACCTGGCCGAGCTTTTCTGGGGGCTGGGCAGCTTTTCGGCGGGCAGGAGTTTTTCCAGGGTCAGGCCTGAAATTTGTTCTCGGCTCAGGTCAGCGATTATTTCTTCATAAGGGCTGGCAGAGGTTTTCTTCTGGCAGAGCAGGTTAACCGCTTTTAATAGTTCTTCCTTGGAAATATCCGGGGCTATTGAAATCAGGCCTATCTCTCTTTTCCTGAACTCTTCCAGCAGAAACTTAAAAATTGAATAATTGGAGATGGAAAATTTTAGTCTGGCCTGATTGAAGAAAATGGATTCTTGTTTGACCTTGAAATTTATTTCAGCCGCCACCTCCCGCAGTTTTTGCAGGTCCTGATAGAGGTATTCAGTCTGTTCCTGGATGAGTTCATTATTCTCAGCATAAAGCCTCAGAATCTTGAAGACGATGTAAAATCGGATCAAGAAATTAATGGCCAGCTTCTGGGTCTGGCTTCCGCCGGCCGTAATCTTTTCTGGCCGATTCAGTTCTTCAGGCATTCTTCCCCCCGCTGTTCTTCAGGGTCAGCCTCATCAGAGATTCGGAGGCTGCCTCTCGCACCTTATGGTTGAAAAACCTCTCGCCCCGGCGCAGCAATTCAACGGCTTCGGGCGTGTTCATCGCTTCCAGCCCGGCTGCGGCGCAAACTCTCAATTCAGTGGTGGATGGCATTAAGGATTTTTTCAGAAAAATCTTCTTTAAGAAGTTAAAGGCCTCTCTATTTCTGGTGCGGCCTAAGAATTCAAATAAGGCTTTTTTCTCTTCAAAATGTTTTACTCTGAATTTTCGGGTAAAGACCTCCTTCATGAGTTGTTTCAGCTTGCTGATATCACCCAGAAACTTAAGGCTGGTGGTAGCCTTAATCCTGATTTCTTCATCCGGGTCGTTCAAGAAACCCATCAGAAGCTTGTTGGCCATTTCTTCATTAAAAGAGCTGAGAGCTTCTATGGCTTTGATTTTCAACTCCTTGTGGGTCAAGGTTAAGAAGTTGCTGAATTGAGAAATGATTTTCGGGCCCGGTTGCTGGCGCATGATCTCAAGGGCGACTTCAGTTAAGGTTGGTTTCAGGTCATCAATCAACAGGCTGGCTATCTGCGGTTCGGCCTGGATCTTGTTCTGGAAGAGTTTTCTGGTATTTTCTCTGAACCCCGGGTCCTCAATTTTTTCATACAATTCAGCCAGAAAGGGAAGGGCTTTATCGCCAAACTGGCTGAGGTAGTCGAATAAGGCTAAATAATTAAGTGCTACTTTTTCCTCTACTAATTTTCTGATTTCATCCAGGATTTTCAGGTCGGAGGTGCTGGCCAGGAAAGTTTCTAATTGCGGCACTTTTTCGGGCTGTTCGGCGGCCAAAAGGGATTTCAGCTCTTTTATTTTGAAGTCCAGAAGAATCGGGACGTCAAAATTTCCGGTTTTGATGTTTTCCTGATAAAAATCACGCAGAATCTGGAGATTGGTGCTGAATTGATTTGGGTCTTTTTCCAGGGCTAAGATTTCCATCATCAGGTTCAAGAATTCCTCGGCCGGTGATAATTGACGGTTTTTTTCCACCAGCTTATTAAGAGTTTCCAGTTCCTTTTCATTCAGGATAATCTGGGTAAGCTTTGGGCCAGGGGTTTTTTCTGTGACAGGTTCGCCGATTCCTTCTTTTTCTTCTCCGGCTTCAAAGCTTAGAGTCTGCTGCCAGTTTTCAGGCAGTTCTGGCAATTCTTCGTCGGTAAAAGTCTCCAGAGCCTTTTTTTCTTCAGGCCTCAGTTCCAGCTGACCCGAAAACAGATTTTCTCGGTTGACGCTTATCTCCACCACTTTATTGGCCAGTTCTTGGGGGATTATTTGCAAACCCTTTTTGCTCAGTGTTTCTACCCTCTCTTCCAAAATCCGATTTTCAATGAATTCTTCTGGAGCGTAATACTGAACATTGGGCAAGTCCTTCAGCCAGAGAGCATTAACGATATCTGATTCTTCGGAGGGTTTGGCGGATTCAGTCCGGATGAGTTCCAAAAAATCATTCATTTCCTGCTCATCCATGCCCTGATAGAGAATGAGCAGCCTGAGACCATCTTTGTAGAAAAAAAAGGGCAGGCTTTTGCTGGAAATCTCATCCTGGAAAACCTGTTTTCCCTGATAAAAAAAGGAGTGTTCTCCCACCTCCAGTTCCAGTTTCTGGTACTGGTCCAGGAAAGCTCTTAGTTTAGTGATAAAGTCCTGACGAAAGTGGATGGCTGAGGCATGATGGGACGGAAAAATTTTCAGAGCGGAGATGGTGTTGGCCATAGCCAGGACTAATTCTTTTGCCTTCTGGAAAGCCTGAGGGTCATATTCTTTCTCTGTCAGTTCAGTTGTTTTTTCTTCTGGGGTCATGGTTGCTGGCCAGGAGTAGTTTAATTCACTTCAGAATTAATAGTCAAACCCTGATTTAACCGAACTTAACTCTGGCGCTGGCTGAGGACCTTTTCCTCATAATCTTTGATTTCACCCAGCCAGCGGTCTTCCGGCAGAGTGTTCTGGTTGAGACAATAATAATCCCATACCGCAGTGTGGGGCAGGTCTCGGAACAACTGCCTCCAGGCTAATTTTGACAGACTATCACCATTGAGCTCGGCTTCCCTTATTTTATCCCAGGGCAAGAGCAGGGCTTTGAGCAAAGCCCGCAGAACCGACCTGGCGCCCAGCACCCAGGCTCCTACCCGGTTCAATGAAGCATCAAAATAATCCAGGGCCAGATGTATTTTTTCCGGATAGGGACTATTGACTATTTCCTCACAGATTGTTTCTAGCTCATCGCTCAGAATGACCACATGGTCGCTATCCCAGCGCAGTCCCCGGCTGAGATGAAGGAGCAATCCCCCTGAAATCTGGAGAATGGCTGAAAGTTTATCAGCCACCGATTCAGTAGGATGAAAATGACCCAGGTCCAGGCAAACCATCTTGTCTTTTTTTACGGCGTAGGCTAAATAGAACTCATGGGAGCCGACGACAAAAGCCTCGCTGCCTATGCCGAACAGTTTGCTTTCCAGAGCGTCTTTTAATTGGTTCTGGCTGTATTCTATTTCATAAATTTCTTCCAGAGCCTCTAGCAGAAGCTGGCGGTAAAGCCAACGGTCGGAAGGGAGATCTTTTAGTCCATCTGGTATCCACAAATTATGGATGCTGAAAGATTTCAATTCCCGACCCAGGAAAGCGGCAATTTTCCGACAGCATTTTACGTGCTCAATCCAGAATTTTCGGATTTCTTTTCTGGGATGACTCAGGGTAAGACCATCAGCGGCTTTGGGATGAGCGAAACAGGTGGCATTGAAATCCAGTTTCAGGTCCTGCGTTTTTGCCCATTCCACCCAGCCCCGAAAATGAGCTGGTTCATACTCGTTTCTTTCCACCCGGTCGTTAAACTCACCGTAAATAGAGTGCAGGTTAACTCTGTGCTTACCGGGAATTAAAGAGAGTGCTTTTTCCAGGTCCTGTCGGAGTTCCAGAACATTTCGGGCCCGGCCGAGATAGTTGCCGGTGACCTGAAGCCCTGAGCCGACCAACCCTTCTTCCTGCCACTCAAATCCACGGACATCATCGCCTTGCCAGCAGTGGATGGAAAGCTGAAAAGTCTTGAGCTTATTCAGGGCTTCATCAGTATTGACCCCCAGCTCCGCAAATTTTTCTTTAGCTTCAAGATATCGCTTCTCAACCAGGACTCTTTCCATCACGCACCCTCCTCAGCACTCCATTTTTTACAATTTTCAGTCTAAGACTGTCAAGTACTTTGGCCGGTTAAGCTCATTTTCTGGCCAGGTTGCAGATTTCTAAAAAATCATGGTAACGCCCCGTCCAGAGGTCTGGATTTTGCGGCTTAAATTCTTTAATTTCAAATGATTGTTTGATAACCATTCTCAGCTCGGATCGGTCTTTTAATAAACCTGAAGCTAAGGCTTGGACGAGTACATTTCCGGCTGAAGTGGCTTCTTCTGGACCAGCATAGACAGTTAAACCCGTAGCCTCGGCGGTAAACTGGTTTAAGAGTTGATTGCGAGAACCCCCTCCAATCAGATGAATTTTTCTGAAGGTTCGCCCGGTAGTATTTTGCAGCTCCTCTATCACCATTCGGTACTTAAAAGCCAGGCTTTCCAGGATGGACCTGACCATCGTTCCGACTTCCTCTGGTTCTCTCTGGCCAGTCTTCCCGGCATATCTATTTATTGCTTCAACCATGTTTTCTGGGTGGAGAAAATCGGGAGAGTCGGGGTCAAGGAAGAGTTGAAAGGCTCTGGCTTTTCTGGCCATTTCCACCAGCCTTTCATAGCTCAGATCCTTTTTTCTTGACCAGATTTTTCGGCACTGCTGCAATGGCCACAGCCCGGTGACATTTTTTAGAAAGCGGATAGTCTGACCGAGCCCGCTTTCGTTAGTAAAGTTGGCGCCAAACGACTTTGGATTCACCACTGGTTGGTCAAGTTCAACTCCCACCAGTGACCAGGTCCCGGAGCTGATATAAAGCCAGTCATCACCCTGTCCCGGCGCTGCGGCCACGGCCGAAGCTGTATCATGGCTGGCCACCTGAACGACTGGAATGGATGGCAGCCCATCTTCAACCAGCCAGTCTGCGATCTGGCCAAGCAGGCTACCGGGTTGATTTATTTCAGGCAGAATTTCACTTGAAATTCCCATTCTCTCCAGGAGTTCTGGTAACCAACTTCGGGAAAATGGGCTTAGAAGCTGGGAGGTGGAGGCGATGGTTAGCTCCGTGGCCTGAATTCCGGTTAGCAGGTAGTTAATAAGATCAGGGGTAAAAAGCAGGCGTTTTGCCGAGTGGATGATTTCAGAGTTTTCTTCAAGATAGGCATAGAGCTGAAAAAGAGAATTAAATGGCAGAAATTGGATACCAGTTAGCTGGTAGAGTCCTTCGGGCGAGAAATTCCGGAAGTATTTTTCCATGGCGGCCGGGAAAGATTTATGACGATAACAATAGGGAAGGATTAAGAGGTTTCCTTTTCCGTCCAACAGCCCGAAATCAACTCCCCAGGTATCCACTCCCAGGCTGGAGAGCTTCAGTCCATTTTTCTGGCATTCCTGGAGAACCTTTCTGATTTCTTCAAATAGGTAATATATATTCCAGTGAAGATGTCCGTTAATCCAGAGGGTCTTGTTCGGAAAGCGGTGGATTTCACTCAGCTTCAGCCGACCGGCTTCCAACCGGCCGAGCATGGCCCGGCCACTTTCAGCTCCCAGGTCAAAAGCCAGGAAATTTTGGGCGCTCATTCTTTTTGCCTCTTAAATTTTTTCTTTTGACTTTAGTATATTAAGCGGTCTGATAAATTCAAGCCCGGACTTTTGAAACCTTGGCCCAAATGGTTTATATTAAAAGAGGAGAGTTGAATGAAAATCGTTCACGATTCAATCACCATTTCTACCTATGGTTTTAATGATATTAAAGACCTGACGGCTGAGATTGCCCAAAAGCTCCAGGCTTCAGGTTTGAAGGAGGGTCAAGCGACAATTTTTGTTCAGGGGTCAACGGCGGGGATAACTACAATTGAATACGAGCCGGGATTGGTCAAAGACCTGTCCGAGTTACTGGAAAAATTGGTTCCCTCTAACAGAAGCTACTATCATGACGAACGCTGGGGAGACGCCAACGGCTTTTCCCATCTAAGGGCTTCGCTCCTTGGCCCTTCTCTGGTGGTGCCGTTTGCTGAGGGTCGGCTGAAACTCGGAATGTGGCAGCAGATTGTGCTGATTGATTTTGATAATCGCTCCCGGACGCGGAATATTATCCTTCAATTTCTGGGTGAATGAGAGGACGCGAAAGATTACCGGGGATAAAAAAATTCGCAGACAGTTTAGCCCGACCGTTGGAGTTAATTAAATTACAGGATTTAGCCAAAAGATGGATATAGACGATCTTAGAGAAACCTTAAGAAAGAAAGCCAGGAGCCAGTCTCAGGACAGGGTCAAGGCTCTCTGGCGAAACATAGATTCTCAGAAAAATCTGACCACAAAAGAAAAATTAGAAAGACTTCTGGCTCTTTCTGGAAAACAGCGGACAGAGAAAAAGACCAGGTTGACCCCTGAAACTCCAGGAATTACTTCCTCTGGCACTCGCCAGCCTTTTCTCGTTCTGGAAAATAAATTTAAGCTGGAGGCCAGGTATGGCCAGATCCCGATCTCCCTTGGCCGGGAAATTCCAGGCAAAGTGCTGGCGGTATTAAGCCGGGATGAAGCTTTTGAAAACCTGACTTTGAACGGTGCGGTTTTTGTTGACCTGGAGACCACCGGTTTAGCCGGAGGGACCGGAACCGTTCCCTTTTTGATCGGTTTAGGATTTTTTGAAAACGATGGTTTTAAGATAGTTCAATACTTTCTCAATGACCTGGCCTCAGAACTGCGGATGTTGGAGGAGCTTAAGAATCTGCTGGAAGAAAAGCAATTCAGCTCGGTTGTTTCTTACAATGGCAAAGGGTTTGACCTGCCCCTGCTTGAAACCAGGTTTACCTTAAACCGCCTCCGCCTGTCACTGAGCCAGTTACCCCATCTTGATTTTCTTTTTGCTGCCCGCCACCTCTGGAAGCACAGATACGAAAGTTGTCGGTTGTATGATTTAGCTTTATGCCATCTGGGTGTGGACCGGGCTGAGGACATTCCTTCTGAAGAGATACCCTGGCGCTATTTTCAGTATTTAAGAACCCAGGATTTTTCCTTGATTGAGCCCATTTTTTACCACAATCAGGAAGACATCATGTCTCTCTATGGAGTGGTGATAGCCGGAGCCCTGCTGGTGGCCAGGAGCTTGGAAGAAGTTGAGCTTGAAGCTGAAGCCACCGAGCTTCTGGGAATCGGCAAGATCTGGGAGAAGGCCGGCCAGCTGGAAAAGTCGGTGCTTCTGTATGAAAAAGCTCTGAGTAAAAAACTGCCGGAACAGATTTCGCAGAAAGTCAGAAAAAGTCTGGCCAGTTATTTCAAAAGACAACATCAGTGGGAAAAATCCTTAGAGCTCTGGCAGGAACTGGTTGAAAACAGCGAAGACCTGGAGTGTTTTAGGCAGCTGGCCATCTATTATGAGCACCAGCAAAAAAATCCCGAAGAAGCTTTGAAATATGCTCTGGATGGTCTGGCCCTGTCTCAGGGTCTTAACCAGAAATACGAGCAGGATTTCCAGAAGAGAGTGGAACGGTTGACCAAGAAGCTGAACCAAATCAATTCTAAAGCGGAAAGGTAAAAGGGCCTGAGGCTTTTGAGGAGGCAGGGATGAAGGCGATGGTTCTTTCTGAATTTAAGCCGGTTGAGGAAAAACCTCTCCAACTTCAGGAAGTGGAATGCCCGGTTCCCGGTCGGGGAGAAGTTCTGATTAAGGTCAATTATTGTGGTGTCTGTCATACTGATCTGCATACGGTTGAAGGAGAACTCCAGGCCGTCAACCTGCCCATAATTCCTGGACATCAGGTTGTGGGAACGGTTGAAAAATTAGGAGAAGAGACTTCTCTTTTTCAGCCGGGAGACAGGGTGGGAGTGGCCTGGCTTTACAGTGCCTGTGGCCGCTGCCAATTCTGCCGGAGTGGAAGGGAAAACCTCTGCCTGGAAGCCCGTTTTACTGGTTATCAGGTCAACGGGGGATATGCAGAATACTTGACGGTCCCTGAAAACTTTGCTTATGAACTGCCTGAGGATTACCCCGATGAACAGGCCGCACCGCTGTTGTGTGCCGGAATCATTGGCTACAGAGCCTTGCGGCTGAGCCGCATAAAGCCGGGTGAAAAACTGGGACTTTTTGGTTTTGGCGCTTCAGCCCACGTGACCATTCAGGTGGCCAGATACTGGAATTGCCGGGTTTATGTTTTTTCCAGAAGCGAAAAGCACCGACGCCAGGCTTTAGAGCTTGGTGCCTGTTGGGTGGGGAATCCGGATGAGGTCCCACCGGAAAAATTAGATAGTGCCATTGTCTTTGCTCCTGCAGGAGAAGTGGCCAAGAAGGCTTTGAAATGCATTGACCGGGGAGGAACAGTGGCTCTGGCTGGAATTTATATGACTCCCATTCCAGAAATTGATTACCAGGAAGAGCTTTATTTTGAAAAAAGTTTGAAGAGTGTGGCCAACGCCACCAGACAGGATGGGATGGAATTCTTAAAAATCGCTGCCGAGATTCCAGTCAGGAGTGAGGTTAAGGTTTATCCTCTGGAAGAAGCCAACGAAGCTCTGGCTGGGGTTAAACACAGCCGGATAAACGGAGCAGCTGTCTTGAAGATTGGCTGAAGGTCCTTAAATAAGCCTGGATTTTAAGCAGATTGAAGAGCGGATGAACTTAAATCCACTTTTTCAGGGCAAGGTAATTCATTCCCTTTTTTTAATGTGGTTCGCTAGCCGGTTGAAAAAATTGGGTTCATGGGTTAATATTTAGGCATTCCCTGGGTTGCGCCCGTAGCTCAGTTGGATAGAGCGACTGACTACGAATCAGTAGGCCGCAGGTTCGAGCCCTGCCGGGCGCATTCCTCTAAGTTAATTTCTAAAGGTTCGGCCATAAAAAAGAAAATTAAAGCTATTCTTATCTCTGGACCGCCAGGCGCTGGCAAGAGCCCTCTGGGTGAATTTCTGGAGAAACAATCTTTTTCCGGCTTGAGCTTTATTCATTTTGATTTTGGCCGGCAGCTGAGGACCATCCTGAAAGATTCGGGAGATTCTTTCACTCCTCCTCTTGATGGTTATTTCACCAAAGATGAGCTACGACGTATCCGACAGTCAGTGGAGAAAGCCAATCTTTTTGAAGAAAACGACCGGGAGCTGGTCAGAAAAATTTTTAGGTACTTTTTTCTAAAAAAGAAAGTCAAAGCTGGGGCTGTGCTGGTTCTCAACGGACTTCCCAGACATATGGCTCAGTTGGACTGGTTAGAGGACCTGGTGGAGGTGGTCCTCGTAGTGGAGTTGGATTGCTCAGAGGAAACAGCCATAAAGAGAATCCTAAATAATCTTGAAAAGGAACGAAAGGGGAGAGAGGATGATCAACCTGAAGTCATCAGCCGCAGGTACAAGCTCTATAAGGAGAGGACCGAACCTTTACTGAATTACTTCAGGCAGATTGGGATTCCGGTTATCCGCTTAAAAGTTGATTTAGATAGCGATCCGCGCAGTTTGTGGGCCCAGCTTAAACTTCATCCTGAATTTCAACCCATTAGTCTTCTGGCTTCCAGATAAAAGCGCTTTTCCCAGGCTTCGCCCATAGAAAAAGTTTTGCGGGGCAAGACGCCGTCAAGAATAACGGTCGGGAAAAGCTCGTCCTTATCCATGGCCGGAAGATAGAAGCCGATATTATCAGTCTGTTTCTGACTCAAAGTCAGAAGTGATTGGTCTCCGTGGACATAATCAATTCCTGCCGCCGCCTTTTTCTTTAGATAGTGGTCAAGAAAACTCTGCAGGCTGGCCACACTCAGGTTATGCTCGGGTTTAAGAAACCGAATGGAAGTAAAAGTGATGCCCCGAATCATTCCCGAAATCTGTTCCAATTCTTTTCTGGAATTGACCTCAGTTTTTAACTCCTCGTAGCTTCTGTGTTTCCTGAATTCCACTTTTCCCTTAAAAAACTCTTCTATTTCCTTTTCCAGATTCTGGGGCTCCTGGACGCCAAACAGAACCCGATGGATTGGTTCAAAGACCAGAGAATCATCGTGAAGATTGACCACTTCCACCAGGGCATAGCGTAAGGGGGAATTCTGGAGTTCTTCAGGATTTTGGAGTCGGGTTTTGGTTTTTTCCCAGATAGTTTTGGCCGTGGCCAGGGAATGGTTACCGTCGCCAACAGCAAAAAGCAGAGGGGGAGCGCTGTCAGGAAGGTTGTATTTCTTCTGGAACTCTTTATGGTCAGCCAGCTTAAAGAGCCCGTCCAGGATCATCTTTTCCACCGCCGGTCGGTCAACCAGAAAACCCCGGATCCGACCCGAATCAAGCATAAGTTCAAAATCATATAGCTTCTTTAATTCATTCTTATGATCCGTAGCTGGACCGATGACCAGGTTATGGGAATCATCTATTAAAATCATGATGTGCGGTACTTCCAGCACCGCTCCTTCTCTTATTTTTACCCTGGGCGGAATCCTTTCCAGAATAGTCCCTTCGGTAGACCGGATCAGGCTGCTGGCTCTGGGGTTATAATCATAATTATCAAGGTCCAGGCAGAGGAGCAGTCCTTTGCGCCAGCCATGGGCAGTTTCTCTTTCTACATAGACCAAACCCGAGACTGACCTGAAAATTCCTTTCTGTAAATAATCTTTCATCGTGGCCTGAATCCGGCTGATTCTATCTTCCTTGTCGGGAGCGTTGAGGTAAACCTCGGGGTAGATCAAATGCAGAGTAGAAGGTGAATTGCCGACCATAGCCTCCACTTTTTGCCAGTATTCTGGTTCGGAAGTGTACTGGTCGCAGGCAATAACGGCCCATTTTTTAAGGTCTATTCCTTCCGAGGGCAGGAGGATCTCAGGGATGCTGAGGGCTAAGGAGTTAAAAATTTTCATTTTATAAGTCCTTTTCTCTTAGATAGTATTGAAGGAATTTTATATAATAAGGTTTAAGTTTTTTCAACCTGAAGACCGATTATGCCTCTCAGATGACAGCTTGCAATTTAGATAAAAAATCAGGGAAAAGGTGCTGATGCTATCAGGTTAAGGAAAGAATGAGAAAAGTTGACAAAGCCCGGCTAATCCATTATATAAGCTCCATCTCAAGGCATATGAATCTAAGGAGTGAGGTGCGACGTGATTTCTTTTGACCTGACTGAAGAACAAAAAGCTTTGCAGGAAATGGCCCATTCTTTTGCCGAAAAAGAGATGAGGCCCAAGGCTGCTTTTTATGATCGCGAGGAGAAGTTTCCTGAGGAGGTCATGAGGAAAGCTTTTGAAGCCGGATTTTTGACCTGCAATGTTCCGGTTGAATATGGTGGAGGCGGATTGACTGACCTGGAAATGGTCATCATCTCGGAAGAGCTGGCCTGGGGTTGTGCCGGCATGTATACCACCATGATGGCCAACTCTTTAGCTTTTACTCCTCTGATCTTGTTCGGGACTGAGGAGCAAAAGAAAAAATTCTTGACACCCTTCACTCAGAAAATGAGCTTTGCTTCTTACTGCCTTACCGAGAGAGAAGCTGGTTCCGATACTTCGGCTATAAAAACTATGGCCAGGAAGGACGGCTCGGATTATGTGCTGAACGGGTCTAAATGTTTTATCACCAATGGAGGGGTAGCCAGCCTCTATGTGGTTTTTGCCAATGCCGCTCCTGAAAAAGGTGCCCGGGGTATCACTGCTTTTCTTGTGCCCAGAGAAACTCCTGGTATTGCCATCGGAAAAATAGAGGACAAGATGGGCCATCGGGCTTCTAATACCGCAGAGATCTTTTTTGAGGATGTTCGGGTCCCTTCTGAAAATATCATCGGCAGATTGGGGCAGGGCTTTCTCATAGCCATGAGGACCTTTGACCGGACCAGGGCCGCAGTGGGCGCGGCTGGAGTCGGTTTAGCCCGGGCGGCTCTGGAGTACGCGGTAGATTATGCTAAAACCCGGGTTCAATTCGGGAAGCCGATTGCCACTTTTCAGGCCATCGCTTTTAAGATCGCCCAGATGGCTATGGAAATTGAGGCGGCCCGGATGCTGGTCTGGAAGGCAGCCTGGCTGGTGGACCAGGGCTTGCCCTGTGGATTGAATTCAGCCATGGCCAAGTGCTTTGGCTCAGACCTGGCAATGTGGACCGCTCTGGAAGCTCTGCAGATTTTTGGTGGCTATGGCTATATGAAGGATTATCCCGTGGAGAAATTGGTCAGGGATGCCAAGCTCCTTCAAATTTATGAGGGAACCAACGAAATTCAGCGTCTGGTAATTTCCAGAGAAGTCATCGGACCTATAATTCAGAAATAGTACATCTATTGCCGGGGTTAAAGTTTCGGAGGGATTTTCTAAGCAATAAAAAAGGGATCCTTTTTGGATCCCTTGTTGCTTGCAGAGAAAAGTAAAAGGGGAATTAAGCAGACTTAAAGGTCGGTCTTATTCCTCAAAGTATTCGGGAATGATAGCCAGAGTTTCTACCCCAGCCCCTTTGCAAATATCAATAACTTCCATAACTTTGCTGAAGGGCAACTTGGCTTCAGCCCGGATAAAGATAGTCTTGTCCTGACGGGCCGCATAAAGACGACGCAATTCTTCCAGAAGCATTCTCAATTCAATGGGGTTTCTCTGTATTTCAACCTGATCATTTTTCTTTATGGTAAGGACGATGACATTGGGGTCCTGGCCGCCTTTAGAATCAGCTTGGACTTCCGGGAGCTTAACATCAATTCCCATCTGGACCATGGGCGTGATGACCATGAAGATGATCAGTAAGACGAGTAAGACGTCGCACAGCGGAACGACATTAGGTTCAGCTTTCGCCATGCTTTCCTCCTTAAATTTGTTAGGTATTAATTTTATTGCAAACCGTAGGGTTTGTCAATTAAATTTACTCTCATTATTAATTATTCAGGCGTTAATTTTCTCAAAGGTTCAGGGAAAAAGCAATAGCCAATTTGCTTTTTTTTTATTAATGATTATATTGAAAATAAAGGAGGAGGGATGAAAGATTTAAGGGTTGAAGTAGTTGAAATAATGGTCAGGTGTGGAGCCCGGCATAAAGTCGGAGACCACTTTTTCATCCGGGGCGAAGGGATGCTGGAAATTCCAGAAGGCAAGAAAATCTGTCTCTATGCTCTGAACAGTCTTTTCCCTTTTCTCACAGCTAAACAGCGGCAGGATGAATTACCTCAGGATGATTGGATTGCCGAAACCGAATACTTAACCTGTCCGGATCCCAAAGGAGTCAAGTTCAAAATCACACCGCTGGGCTGATTTCAACCTGACCTACTTTTTTGATTTTCTTCCAGCCATATGATATAAGTCTTTCTATTTTTAATCCGATTATTCTTCTCTGTGGAGGATAGAATGAACATCCTCATCCTTTTATTCATAGCTCTTATGTTTTTCTTTCTCGCCATTCGTTTTTATTCCAGATATATTTCCAGGATGATCGGCGAAGACCCGTCTAATCCAACTCCAGCCGTTGCCTATAACGACGGTCGGGATTATGTTCCCACCAAGAATTACATCGTTTTCGCCCATCATTTTTCGGCCATTGCTGGTGCCGGTCCTATTCTTGGCCCAACCATGGCTCTCCTTTATGGCTATGTTCCTGCCTGGCTCTGGATTGTTCTGGGTGGAATTTTTATCGGAGCGGTCCATGACTTTACAGCTCTTTTTGTCAGCATGAGAGAGGGTGGCCGGTCTATGGCTGAGGTGGCCCGTCGGACTCTAGGTCAGAAGGGCTTTAACCTGTTCATCGGTTTTACCATTATCATGATCATTCTGGTCACCTCATCTTTCTTGAATGCCACAGCCATTTCCCTGACCTCTCTCTGGCCTCTGGCTAAAATCGGAGTAAAAGAAGGGGAAACCTTCCTGAAGACGGTGATGGTCAACGGGGTGGTCATGGGCCGGATCGGCGGAATTGCTTCCATGTCAGTCGTGGTGATTACCCTTTGCTCGCCAATTCTGGGCTGGCTCCTTTATAAGAAGCGGATGAAAGCTTCTTATGCTTATCTTCTGGCTCTGAGCCTTGGAGTAATATCAATTATCCTCGGCATTCATTATCCGATTTCTCTCAATCCCAGAACCTGGATGATAATCATCTCCATCTATGTTTTGATTGCCGCCGGGGTTCCAGTCTGGGTTATTCTCCAGCCCCGAGATTTTATCAATGTTCAGATTCTCTATGGGGGGATAGCCCTTTTAGTTTTATCTGTCCTGAATGCTGGTTTTCACGGGCTAAAAGTTTCTATACCTGCTCTTAACCTGAAAGAGGGAATACAGAATCTGGGTTTAATCTGGCCGATGATGTTCTGCACCATTGCCTGTGGAGCCATCTCCGGTTTTCATGGGCTGGTGGCTGGTGGGACAACCTGCAAACAACTCCCGAGTGAAAAAGATGCCCGAAGAGTTGGCTACAACGCTATGCTGCTGGAATCAGTTTTAGCTCTTTGTGTAGTCCTGGCGGTGGGCGCAGCTCTTAATTTTGGAGATTATAAGTCAATTGTCTGGCCCTCGGACCCGGCAGTTAAGTCCAATCCCATCCTGGGGTTTTCTTTGGCTGCTGGTCATTTGTTTAACCTTGGTCTGGGAATTCCGGTGGCCCTCGGGACGATATTCGGGATTTTAATGGTGGAAGGATTCGTGATTACTACCCTGGATGCTGCCGTCCGCTTAAATCGCTATCTTTTTGAGGAATTATGGACGATTGTCCTGAAAAATCCGCCTCATTTTCTGAAAAATTATTGGGTTAACTCTGGATTGGCAGTTGTCCTGATGTGGGCTCTGGCTTATTCCAATGCTTTTAATATCCTCTGGCCCATATTTGGTACCGCCAACCAGCTGCTGGCAGCCCTGACGCTGTTTGCAGTATCTGCCTGGCTGCTTCTTAGAAAAAAGAAAAATTGGTTCACGCTCATCCCAGGGGTTTTCATGCTCCTGACCACTCTGGCTTCTTTACTCATTCTTTTTAAGTCTTATGTCCTTAAAAAGAATTATGTTTTGATGGCGGCTGACCTCTTACTCCTGGGTCTGGCCATAGGTGTGGTAATCCTGTTTTTAAGGACTTTTTCCGGGCAGAAACAGAAATCGGCTCAGGTCAGCGCCTGATTTTTAAGACCAGGAAGCCAAAGGCGGGGTTCGCTTTCCGCTGTTATTTTTACTGCAAAGTCTTGAGCGCTTTTTTATTGTTACTGGTTTTGAAGATCAAGAGAGTTCTTCCAGCCCCGACGGATGAACCATAAGAATATTTAATATCAATTAACGCTCCGGCGAGCAGGGCCCCGATTTCGGCTCCAACACCAATGCGGTCAGCGACCTCAACCGTTATGATTTTGCTGATTTTAATTTTGTAGCCGAGGGCTCTCAATGCCGACTCAGCTTTTCTATTGTCAGAAGTGACCAATAAAAAGTGTCCCTTTTCTTCTTCTGAATAGACGGAGTAGGCTCTAAGGTTTATGCCGGCATTGGCCAGAGTTCCGAGGACGCGGCCGAATATGCCCGGTTCATTTGGAGTTATTACATGCAGTTCAGTTTCTTCTCTGACGATGTTCAACTTTCCTCTCCTTTACTCAAAACTCCTTTAGGAATATTAGGTTAAGATAACGGGTTTTATTATAGAGCTTGAAATATTATCAGCCTATTATTTTTATAGAATTTTTAATATAATTTCAACCTATTTTTTAAAGAAACCTGAAAAAAAGGAAAAATAATGCAAAAACTGGCAATCATTGATAACTCCCTCTGGCCTGAGATATACAACCCCGTCCAGCACTGGCTGGATTTTATTGACCTTCCCTGGAGGGCATTCAGGGCGGTTGAAGGCTATTTACCAGACCTTGATGATGGCTACACCCATCTTATCATCACCGGCTCAGAGGCTTCTATCATTAACCAGGATCCGTGGGTTTCACCTCAATTGGAATTGGTCAGGGAGGCTGTAGAAAGGGGATTGACCGTCCTGGGTAGCTGCTACGGCCATCAACTTCTGGCTTTGGCCCTGGCTGGACCTCAATCTATTAAAAGGGCCAAAAGGCCTGAAATCGGCTGGATTGAAGTGGAAATATTGAAACCTGACCCACTCCTGGGGCCGGCAGGGAGAGTATTTGTTTTTTCCTCTCACTATGATGAAGTGTGTGATCTTGACCCGGAGCGTTTTGAAATCCTGGCCCGAAGCTCAAATTGCCAGATTCAGGCTTTTCGCCTGAAAGGACACAAGGTTTGGGGAATTCAGCCCCATCCCGAGATAAGTCCTGAACCCGCCAGGCAGCTCCTTCAAGGGATGCTGGAGAGGGGATTTTCAAGCGACAACCTCATAAAAAAAGCCTTAGCCTCTCCTGTCAATGATTCTAACTGGATTGAAGTCATTAGCAGGAATTTCGTCCGCCTATAATTAAATAAATATCATAAAGTTCACCCTGATAGAAAAAGAAGATGTTTTTCTGTAATCCTAAAAAGGCCCCTGATGGCCACCCTTTTTACTAATTGTAAAATTTATATTTCTGATTAAATTCTTATTGACAAAACCATATTTTTTGTTCTATTAAATAATTGGCAGGATATAAATTAAATGGGGAGGTGGTGTCATGAAAAGAAAGAAATTGATAGTTTTAGTTTGTCTGTTCTTGCTTATTCTGTTGACCATTGAAGCTTCGGCTGAAGTCAAGAAGATTAAGTCAATCGGACAATTTACCTTTGCCCGGGTCAGGGGCAAGATTCCAACTCCAGAAGTTATGAAGATGTTGGCTGACAGATACGCTGGAGATATCAAATACGGATTTGACCAGGCGGGCTACGGCGACATCTATCTGGATTTTATTGAACAACTGAAAAGCGCAACCTTTGAAGATACTACCTGGAATATAGGAGAGACGGTAAAATGGATGCTGTTCAGGTCTAATGGCAAGATCAAAGTTACAGGAGAGCTGGAATGGGCTGGAAAGAAACCAGTAGAGGTTTTTGCGGTAAAGGTTAAAAAAGGCTTCAAGACCTATACCTTCATCATCCCCAAGCCCTGTGGCAACATTGCCTTTAAGGAGATGATTGAGGAAATTCCTGAAGCCATTTGTTCGCTTAAAGTTTCCCCGACTAAAGCTAACCTCAACGACCCGATTACGGTTGATATGAGCGGCAGCCAGTATGCTAAGAGTCTCAAAGTTGAAATCTATGATAATGCAGGGAAAAAAGTCGCTACCAAAGACTTGACTCCTGAAGCTGCCAGATGGCAGACCAAGCTGGATAAACCTGGTCAATATATTTTCAAGGGTGTGGCAATAAATCTGGCAGATAAACCTTCTACTAACCCTTGTGAAGGCAAAGTTTACATCAATCATCCACCGACAGCAGTGGTGGCTCCCAATTGTCTCAACTGCCTGGAATATTACGGTCGTCCATTAACCTTTGATGCTTCGGCTTCTTCCGACCCGGATGGCGAAGTAACCAAAGTGGTCTTTGAGTTGACTGATGAGAACGGTCAGGTGGTGGATTCATTCGTGGATACCGAAAAGCCGTTCAGCTGGGAAAAAACGCTTTATAAGGTTGGAACCTTTACCATCTCAACTACTGCCTATGATAATGACGGTGCAGTCTCCCAGGCCACAGCCGATTCCAGAAAAACATTTAAGGTAACCAGGAAAACTTTCTTTATTACAGCTGAATTCGGTCCGATGTTGGCTCATGGTTCCTACACCGGTTTTGCTTTTGGTCGGGTGGGTATGTTCCTTTGGTTAAAGCCAGATAAAACCAGTTTGGTTTTCACCAGCGGCGCGGCCGTGCCTTTCAAGGGAGCACCCTGGAAAGCGGTAATTACTCCCAATCTACTTGGTAACATACATTTCGGTAAGACGTTTGTGGGAATTGGCGTCGGGTTTATGAGCAAGGAACGTTCTGACCGCAAGAATGGGATAGACGGGCTGGGTCAGCTGGGTGTCACCCTTTCTGATAATTATCGCACCATGTGGCAGATGTATTTTGAATTCAGAGTTCCTATAGGTCGGAACCTTAAAGAATGTCACAAGATGGGCCTTGGCTTGAGATACATTTTTTAATTAGATAGAAATAAACTATTCTCAGCAAGAGAAGGGTCAGCAGAAAGTTGACCCTTCTCTTTTTTAAAGTAATCATCTCTAAATTTTCTTTTCTGAAATTAACCGTAAAATGAACTTTTTATCTTGACAATTATTTGGCTTTTTTATTTAATTAAGAAACTTGTTAAAAATGAAAAGGAGGTTTGTGGAATGAAAAGAAAAAAAATTGCAGTTTTAGTTGCGGTGATTCTGGTTCTTGTTTTTGCCCTTCAAGCTTCAGCCCAGGTTAAAAAGATAAAAGACATCGGACAGTATACTTTTGCCCGGGTGAGGGGCAAGATTCCCACCCCTGAAGTTATGAAGATGCTGGTAGAACGCTATGCTGCCGATATAAAAACTGGCTTTGAAAAAGCTGGCTATGGGGATTTATATCAACCTTTTATTGACCAGCTAAAAACGGCCCAGTTTGAGGAAACTACCTGGAATATCGGTGAGACGGTTAAGTGGATGTTATTCAGGTCTAAGGGCCAGGTCCAGGTCAGCGGAGAGCTGGAATGGGCTGGGAAAAAACCCGTGGAGGCTTTCGCGGTTAAGGTCAAAGTTGGTTTCAAGACTTATACTTTTATCATCCCCAAACCCTGCGGCAACATTGCCTTTAAGGATGTGGTTGAGGAGATCCCCGAGGCCATTTGTTCTTTAAAAGTTTCACCGGCCAAAGCTAATATCAATGACCCGATTACAGTTGATATGAGCGGCAGCCAATATGCCAAGAGCATGAAAATTGAGGTGTATGACCAGCAGGGGAACAAGGTCGGAAGCAAAGATTTAACTCCCGATTCAGCTCGTTGGCAGACTAAACTGGATAAACCAGGACAGTATGTATTCAAGGGAGTGGCAATCAATCTAGCTGATAAGCCTTCCACTAACCCCTGCCAGGGTCAGGTTTACATCAACTATCCTCCGGTGGCCACTGTTGTTCCAAATTGTGTAGATTGCAAGAATTACGTCGGCAGACCTTTGAGCTTTGATGCCTCTGGTTCCTCTGACCAGGATGGCGAGGTTGCCAGAGTAGCTTTTGAGTTGACTGATGGCCGAGGGCAAGTTGTGGATTCCTTCGTTGACACCGAAAAGCCGTTTAAGTGGGAAAAAACCGTATATAAAGAAGGAACCTACATAATTTCAGTCACGGCTTATGATAACGATGGTGCAGTGTCTGTTTCTACTAGTGATTCCAGGAAAACTATGAATGTAACCCGGAAAAAATTCTTCGGGATGATTGAGGCTGGGCCTCTTCTGGCCCATGGTTCTTACCAGACTTATCTTTATCTAAGGCCTGGCTTTTTGGCCTGGATTAATCCCGATAAGATCAGTGTGACCCTAAGTGCCGGCGCTGGTATTCCCCTGAAGGGGGCTCCTTGGAAGTCTATCATGACGGCCGAATTGCTTGGCAATTTCCACGCTGGCAAGGTTTATTTTGGATTCGGCCCCGGCTTTACCACCAAAGAACAGGCAACCAGAAAGAGCGGCGTGGACGCTGTTGGCCAGATCGGTTACACCATCTTCCATAATTATCTCAAGATGAGCCATATTTTCTTTGAATTCAGAGCGCCCATCGGCCGTTCTTTTGACCAGCATCATAAGATGGCTTTAGGGTTCAGGTACTGCTTCTGATTTTAGGTTGATTGGTGTGATTATCAGGGGCGGCTCAAAGCCGCCCCTTTTTTTATTAAAAAAGGTTTTTTGAAGAAGCAGAGTCGTTTTTATTTTCTGGATAAGAAATATGAACAAACTTTCACTTTGATCTAATTGGACGATTAGAAATCTGATTGGGCTGAATGCTGGAACTACTCAGTAAGCTTGGTCAGCTTGGACAATTCTTCATTGTAATATTTGCGGTAAAGGATTTCCCATTCCTGGGAGCCTTCTTCTATATTCTTCTTTTGAGATGATATTTTTTCTCTGGCTTTCTGGTCTATCTGGTCATAGAGTTTCATTTCTTCTTCTATTGCCCGGAAAATAGTTAAACGGATTTCATTTGGTTCATCCAGAAAATCAACCTGCTCATTCTTATAAAGAGCATTGAGAATTAGCTTGGAGAGATGATGCATTTTTTCTCTGGACAGTTTGCTCATCAGAGTACTATGTTCCTTTCTTTGGCCAGTTTGGTCTTGATCATCTTGAACATGGTTTGGTATTCAATGTTGCCCCGGCGGATCTCGTCTATGTGCTTATTTAATATTTCCCTTACTTCCTGGTCCAGTTTGTCTTCTTTTAAGAATTCTTCCGTAATCAGATTAATTATCTCTTCTAGGACTTTAGTCCTATCCTCAACCAGAATTTTCCCTTCCTTGATTAAGGTTTTTAAGATGACAAAAGATAAATGTTCTATTTGGTTCCTGTTTAGCCTCATTTCTTATATAAAATATATTAAGGCGGAGGAAATTTCAAGGAAAGTAGTTAACTTTTTTTGACTATAACCAAAAAAATTGACAGATTAAGGCAGATTTTCAGACTTTTGGGCTGAAAACCAGCTCGGGCTTGAAGAATTGTTCTTTAGGATTAAAGCTGGCCAGTCCCAGGAGCCTGTTTTCTTCTGAAAATACTCTGAAGACCGGTTCATCCAGATTCTTGGAGCCGATTAGGACTGCCTTAGCAATCTGGATAATATTAATGCGGCTCCCGTTAAGAAAAAGTCTTGAACTGAGTTTATCCAGCCAGATAGCTGGGTAATCAGGAAGCAGTTTATCAAGGGGAATAATCAACCTGGCTAAATCCTTTTTTATTGCCAGCTCTTCTATTTTTTCCAGGCTAAGGGCTTCATCTTCTGTGTAGCGGCCAACAGCTGCCCTTCTCAGACTGTCCAGATAGGCTCCACAACCCAGCTTTTGACCTAAATCATTGGCCAGAGACCGAATATAGGTTCCGGATGAACACTCCACCAAGAACCGCAGTTTGGGAGGGGAGTATTCTAAGATCAGGAAGCGGTGAATGCGGACCTTAACCGGTTTAAGTTCAGGTATCACCCCTTTCCTGATCAGCTTAAAAGCCGGCTCCCCATTAATTTTTTTGGCTGAATAGAAGGGAGGCATCTGGTCAGTTTCGCCCAGGAATGAAGCTGCTGCTTCTTCAATTTTATTCAGCTCTGGCAAATGGCGACATTCAGCTCCGAGAGGTTGACCCTGGGAATCGTAAGTATCGGTTTTCAGGCCAAGCCGAATTTCGCCGTAATAAGTCTTATCCACCCGTGAAAGGTAAGGGAATAACCTGGTAGCCTGGCCCAGAGTAATCAATAGAACGCCCGTAGCCAGGGGGTCAAGGGTTCCGGCATGTCCAATTTTTTTTATCCTGAGAATTTTTCTCAGGTGGAGAACTAAATCATGGGAAGTCCAGCCCGCAGGCTTGTCGGCTATGATCAAACCATCCATCGGGCGATTATCAGTCACGGCGTTTCTGCCGGGATTTTTCCAGCAGGGCTTCTATCTGGAGAGGAATTTCAGTGTAAATTTTCTTGAATTCTCCTTGAAAGGTAAAACCCGCCGCATGCACGTGGCCGCCGCCACCGAAGTGTTCAGCGACCAGAGCTGAATTGGCCAGACCTTTTGACCTCAGGCTTATTCTGAATTCGTTTGGTCCCATTTCCTTAAAGAAGATAACCATTTCTACTCCTTTTATGGACCGAGCTAAGGTGGTTATATCCTCAACATCCACTTCTTTTAAGCCGAATTCTTCCAGGTCTTTCTTGAACATCACCAGGATGGCCAGGTTCCCAGCCGGGTTCAGCTTTAAGGTAGAAAGCACCCTTCCCAGCAACTTGATCTTAGACGGGGTGTTGTTGTTCAAGATTTTTTCGGAGATGGCATTGGGATTGGCGCCGGCTTCCACCAGTTTGTGGCAGATGTAAAGGGCTTTGGAGGTGGTGTTGGAAAACTGGAAAGAACCGGTGTCAGAGAAAATGGCGGCATAGAGAAACTCGGCAATCCGTGGAGTTGGTTTCAACCCCAGCGGTTCCAGTAAATCATAAACCATTTCACCCACGGCTGAAGCTGCTGGGTCAATCCAGTTGATCTCAGCATAGGGCGAATTAGAGTAGTGATGGTCAATGTTAATCTTGGGCAGACTATTAATCCCTGTTTGACCTGAACGGGAAACATCTGCACACTCCAGGAGAATCACCAGGTCCAGCCCTTCCGGCTTGATCTGTCCAATCCTTATCCGGGCGGTTTCTGGAAATTCATTAAAGGGGAAGGGAAGCGGATCATGATTCACTATCTGGACTTTTTTCCCCAGGAGTTCAACCATTTCAGCCAGGGCTAAACTGGTGTAGATGGAATCCCCATCGGGTCTCAGGTGGGAAGTTATGGCGATATTCTTACTGGCAAGAATCTTTCTGGCGATTTCAGTCTGTATCTTCTGGTTCATGCTTCTTGACGACCTCTAATAGCCGGTCAATTCGCTCTTCGTAATCGGCAGAGGTATCAATGATAAAAATTAGTTCTGGATTATATCTTAAATTCAAGCGGGTAGCAAGAAGCTTGCGGAAGTAGGAAGCTCTCTTTTCCAGGAGTTTCAGGATCGGCTCTCTTTTATCTTTTTGCAGGACAGAAACCGAGATCCGGGCTGATTTTAGGTCCGGGGGCATCTCCACCCCAGTCACTGTCAGGAAGCCGACCATTTCCGGAAGTTCAGTAATCAGGTATTGACTGATCTCCTGTTGAATGAGCTGGCTGATTCTCTTTGGTCTATAAGAGCCTTCTTTTTTCATCGGAAAATCCTGAGGTCAATAAAAGCTGAGCTGATGACCGGAGAGCAAGGCATCGTTGCAGACCTGAGCCTCTTCCAGCACCCGGTCCAGGATCTGTTGGACTATGGCTTGCTGACTGTTGACCACGGCCACCGCAATCTTGGTTCTCTGCCAGGATTCCTGAAAATCAATTTCTGAGACCGAGACATTGAAGCGATGCTTCAGCCTGTCAGTGAAGCTGTTCAGGAAGCGGCGTTTTTCTTTAAGAGAATGGGAGTATTCTATGAAAAATTCCAGAGTTAAAACTCCGATGACCATTTCCGCGCCCCTTATTCGGGCCTGACTTTTTCTCGGATGAAGGCTTCAATCACATCTCCTGGCTGAATGTCCTGCGATTTTTCCAGACCGATGCCGCATTCATATCCCTTGATGACTTCGGTTACGCTGTCTTTAAGGTGTTTTAAGGAAGAGATGCGGGTTGTATAGAGGATTTCGCTTCCCCGAATGACCTTAGCTTCCACATTCCTGACCACCTTGCCGTCAATCACCTGGCAGCCCAGGACTGTCCCCACCTTAGGAATCTGGAATATTTTCTTAACCTGGGCTCGGCCAAGATAAGTTTCTTTGATCACCGGCTCCAGCATTCCAGCTACCGCTTTTTTCAGGTCGTCAGTCAGATGATAGATGACCTTATATAATCTGATTTCCACTTTTTCATTTTGGGCTATTTCCTGAATCTTGCCGGGAACTTTAACGTTGTAACCGATGATAATGGCTTTGGAAGCTGAAGCCAGCAGGACATCGGCTTCGGTTACGTTGCCGGTACTGGCCTGCAGAACATTGATTTTAACCTGATCTGTGCTCAGGGTGGGCAAAAGTTCCTTGAGGACTTCAACCGAGCCGTGAACGTCGGCTTTGACAATGACCGGAAGCTCTTTGGTCTGACCCTTTTCAATTTTTTTGAACAGGTCTTCCAGAGTTAGAGGGGCTTCTTTCACCTGGGGTTCTTTTTTGGCCCTGGCCCGGCGAAATTCAGAGATGCGACGGGCAATTTCCAAGTCGGGCACAACCTGGAAAAAATTGCCGGATTGGGGTACATCGTTAAAACCCAGGACTTCCACTGGAACTGAAGGTCCGGCACTGTTAACCGGCTTGCCGAATTCATCAAACAAAGCCCGGGCTTTGCCAAAGGTCAATCCGGAGATAAAAGCTTGACCTGGAGTCAGGGTCCCGAACTGGACGATGACCGTACCCACCGGGCCTTTCTGGGGGTCAAGCCTGGCTTCCAGGATTACTCCCTGAGCCGGAACATAGGGATGCGATTTTAGTTCCAGGATGTCACTCAGCAGCAGAATCATTTCCAGCAATTCTTCTATGTTCCGTTTTTCTTTGGCTGAAATTTCCACGCAGATAGTTTTCCCGCCCCACTCTTCTACAATCAGACCTTCTTTAGCCAGTTGTTGTTTTACTCTTTCGGGATTGGCCTCCGGCTTGTCAATTTTATTTATGGCCACGATTATCGGCACCCTGGCTGCTTGGGCATGACTGATAGCCTCTTTAGTCTGGGGCATGACACCGTCATCAGCCGCCACCACCAGGACCACGATATCAGTGACCTGAGCTCCTCGGGCCCGGAGTTGAGTGAAAGCTTCATGACCCGGAGTATCAATGAAAGTTATGTAGCGATTTTTATAATTCACCCGGTAAGCACCGATATGCTGGGTAATGCCACCGGCTTCTCGCTCGGCGATGTTGGAAGATCTTATCGCATCCAACAAGGTGGTCTTGCCGTGGTCCACGTGACCCATGATCGTAACCACCGGCGCCCTGGGAACAAGGTCATCTTTAAGCCCCATGGCCAGCTTTCTGATGTCTTCTTCCAGGGACACCATTTCCAGGTCCACCTTGATTATCTTGGAGATGGCCTGGAGCAGGGCCTCATCTATAAGGTCGGAAGCAGCGACCTCATAGCCAGCAGCCACTAAGTGGTCTATCAAATCCTTAGGCTTTATCTTGAAGCGTTCAGCTAAGTCCTTGATTGAGGAGCCTTCTTGAATATAGACCTTTGGTCTTGGTTTCGGCGGGGCTTCGGCTTTGGTCGTCTTTTTCTTAGCCACAGCTGCGGACCGGGCTTTTTCGGGCGTCTTTTTAGCTTTGGTTTTTTCCATCGTTTATTCTTTTTTATTTCTTTTTATTCTTGATTTATAGAAATTTTCCAGCCTACCAGTTTGCTGGCCAGCCGGACGTTGATCCCCTTCTTGCCGATAGCCAGAGAGAACTGATCCTTATCCACTCGGGCTTCCATTTCCTTGGCCACCTTGTTGGTGATAACAATTTTATTGATCTTAGCTGGATTCAGGGCAGATTTGGCGTAAACAACCGGGTCGGAAGCCCATTCAATTATATCTATTTTTTCACCCTGAAGTTCCTTGGAAATGGCCAGGATGCGATTGCCTTTGACTCCGATGCAGGCCCCGACTGGGTCAATATCCTTATCCTGGCTGAAAACCGCCACCTTGGCTCTTTCCCCGGGTTGCCTGACCACATCCTTGACCTTAATGGTGCCCGAAGCTATTTCCGGTATCTCCAGCTCCAGGAGTTTTATCAGAAACCGGGGTGAAGTACGGGAAACCAGAACCTGGGGACCTCGTGGAATTTTTTGAACCTGGGTGATGACTGCTTTGACCAGGTCACCCGGTCTGAATTCATCCGCCGCCAATTTTTCTTTATCCGCCAGGAAAACTTCGGTCCTGTTGACTTCAAGAACTGTGCCCCCGTTTTCAAACCGCCGGACGACACCGGTTATGATCTCACCGATGCGGGGTGCGAATTCTTCGTAGACTTTTTCCAGTTCGGCATCCCTGACCTTCTGGAATATTACCTGCTTGGCAGCCTGAGCTGCAATCCGACCCAGAGTGTCGGCTGGCAATTCAATCTCAACGGTTTTATCCACCTGAGCCTCAGGAAAACTGAGCCTGGCTTCATCCAGGGAGATTTCCCGGGCCGGGTCTTTGACTTCCTGGACTACTTTCTTTTCTACATAAACTCGCAATTCACTCTTTTCCGGCCTGAAGTCAACCTTGATTTCTTCACCCTTGTTGAAATACTTGCTGGCGGCAATGCGCAGGGATTCCTCAATGGCCTTGATGATGACCCGAGGCTGAACTCCGCGTTCTTTGCTCAGCTGGTTGATAGTATTCCAAACATTAACTTTCATTCTGCGGTTTATCCTTCCGAGCGATAAAACGGATTAGAATTATATCTTAAAAGGGAAAAGGTTGCAATTAAACAGAAGAAAATATCAGGGGACGAGCTGGCCGTGAAGGCTGTAGGGGCCGCACCCGGTGATCTTAACTTCTACCATTCGGTTGCTAACCTCAACCGGCGAACTGAAGTTCACCACCTGATAGCCCTCGTTTCTTCCGGAATATAAATTCCCTTTTTTGCTGCGTCCGAGACAGAGGACTTTTATGGTTTTCCCGACCATTTGATTGTTAAGCATGAGCTGAATTTCTCTCTGTTTGGTTTGTAATCTTATCAGCCGGTCAATCTTGGTTTCTTCGGGCACATCGTCTTTTAATTTAGAAGCGGCAGTCAGAGGGCGAGGAGAAAAGCGGAATGAGAAAATGTTGCTAAATTTAATTCTTTCTACCAGGTCCAGAGTCTGTTCAAAATCCGACTCGGTTTCGGTCGGGAAGCCGACGATGAGGTCAGTGCTGAGGCTGATGTCCGGCAGGAGCGACTTGAGGAGTTCAATTTTTTCCAGGTATTCTTCCCGGGTGTAATGGCGATTCATTTTCTCCAGGATGCGGGTTGATCCAGATTGAAGGGGCAGGTGAAGTTGAGGGCAAACTTTTCTGATGGAGGCCATGGCCCGGCTCATTTCAGCCGTAAAGTTTTTGGGGTGGGAAGTCAAGAAGCGGATCCATTCAATACCGGGTATTTCTGCTACTTCAGCCAGGAGTTCAGGCAGCCCAGCTCCGCTTTCTGGATCGCGGTAAGAATTGACGTTCTGGCCTAAAAGCAGGACTTCAAGGTAACCCCTGTCGGCCAATCTTTTTATCTCATCCATTATGGACCGCAGCGGTCGGTATTTTTCTCTGCCCCGGACAAAAGGCACCACACAGAAGGTGCAGAAATTGTTGCAACCTTCCATAATGGTTACGTAAGCTGAAACCGAACTTTCTCTCGCCTCCGGAACTATGGGCAGTTCTATCCAGTTTTTTTCCCAGGCGGTTAAAACCCTATCTCCGGCCTGCAAGTTTCGGAGAAGAAGCGGTAGAGCTGAGTACTGGTGGGGTCCGATTACCAGGTCCAGGTAAGGGAATCTTTTCAAGAGCTCTTCCCGGTAAAGCTGAGCTACGCAGCCAAGGCAGACTAACACTGACCCGCATTTTTCTTTCTGGTCCTTAAGTCTCCCGAGATAGGAGAATAATTTTTCTACCGACTTTTCTCTCACTGCACAGGTGTTAATCAGGATAAAATCGCTGTCTTCAATTCTTGAAGCAGGACTGGCTCCCTCAGCCAGGAGTAAACTGGCCAGATGTTCGGAGTCATTGACGTTCATCTGGCAGCCGAAAGTATGAAGATAAAAACTCTTGCCTTCTAACATCAGTTAATCTTATCCCGGAAGCTTAAATTTCAGACCTCTATTATAACTGAAATCTTGTTGTTTAGTTATCCTGGAGTCCAGTTTGTAAGAGGGAAAAAAACCAGAAACCAAATTGCCTTAATTTATTCCTTCGCCCTAGTCTCTTCTAAAAAACCCTTTTCTCAATTCCTGGAAGAATTCTGCTCCAGGAGTTCTCTGGCCATCTGCAGGCTGGCCTCAGTCAATCGGCTTCCAGTAATCAGCCTGGCAATCTCTTCAGGCCGTTCTTTGTCCTTCAATTTTTTGACCAGGGTGAAGGTTCTGTCCTTTTCCATTCTTTTCTCTATCCGGAAATGGTGACTGGCCGCTGAGGCAATCTGGGGCAGGTGAGTGATGCAGAGAACCTGATGGTATCTGGCTAACTGCCGCAGCTTGCGGGCCACAAAGTCGGCGGTCTGGCCCCCAATTCCCGAATCTATTTCGTCAAAAATCAGGGTCTTGCCTTTTTCAGTTTCCTTGCCCAGGGCCTTAAAGGCCAGCATGATCCTGGAAAGCTCGCCCCCGGAAGCAATCCGGCGCAGAGGCCTCAATTCTTCACCTGGGTTCGGTGAGAGAATAAATTCCAGCTCTTCACTTCCCAGATCCCTGATTGTTGATAGGTCCTCAAGCGAGGGTTTAACCGGCCTGAATTCAACCTTAAACCTGGCTTTGGTCATGGCCAGTTGACCGAGCTCTTTAATTATCAGCTTTTCCAGAGCTGCGGCTTTCTCCTGTCGCAGGGTTGCAAGCTCTGAAGCTAGATGCCGATAGTCCTGGAAAGCTTTCTGGATTTCCTGCTCCAGGTCAGCCAGTTTTTCTTCGCTTTTTTCCAGCTCCTCTTTTTCGCTCTTGATGTGGTTCAGATGATTCAGGATGTCTTCAAGGGTTGGTCCATATTTTCTCTTAAGCTTTTCCAGCCGGCTTAACCTTTCTTCAATTTCTTCCAGTCTCTCGGGAGAGGGCGCACATTTATCTCTTAGTTCAATCAGGTTGCCGGCCAGCTCTTTTAAGAAAATGTTAAAGTCTGCTAGCTGGCTCTGGCTGTTGCCGAGCTCCGGGAAAAAGCCCTGGAGCTCAGCCACGATATTTTCCACTCTTTTTATCCTGGTGAGCAACGAGTCTTCATTTTCGTAAGAGATATCTAAAGCCGCATTGACCAGTTGGGCAATTTTTTCTGAATTTTTCAAGATGGAACGCTCCTGGAGCAGCTCTTCATCCTCTCCAGGCTTGAGCTCAGCTTCTTCAATCTCTTTTACCTGGAAGTTTATGAAATCCAGTCTTTGGGCTCTTTCCTTCTGCCTGGCTTCCAGTTCGGATTTTTCCTTGAACAAGGCTCTTATTTTCTGAGCCGTTTGTTTGACCTTTTCTCTGAGTTCTAGGGCTTCGGCAAACTCATCCAGAAATTTTAAGTGATTGGAGATATCCAGAAGAAAAATGTGATCGTTCTGACCATAGATGTCAATCAATCGTTCGCTGAGGTCTTTCAATTTTTTCAGGGGCACCAGAACGCCGTTGAGATAGGATTTGCTCAGGCCCTGGCTGGATATTGTCCTCTGAAGGAAAAGTTGATTTCCCGAATCCAGTTCAAGGTCTTCAGGTACCTGAGTCCGTTCTAGGATTTCAAATACCGCTTCCACCGTGGCTTCTTCCTTGCCGGTCCGGATAAGATCAGCGGAAGCTTTTTCTCCCAGCAGGAGTTTCAAGGCATCAATAATGATGGATTTTCCCGCTCCTGTTTCTCCGGTCAAGATGGTAAAGCCCGAGTTCAGTTCCAGCTCCAGGTCTTCAATGGTGGCCAGGTTTCTGATTCTTAGATAGCGGATCATCTCAGGCCATTGTCATATTTTTATTAAAGTTTCTTTGTTATTTTATAGGGAGCCAGAGCTTTGCCGGTGTTTATCCGGCCATATCCCGCAAACTCATCCATCCCACTGCTGCCAATGTCGTCTGGAGTATATTTGATGAGCTTCATGATTTCCCCGGCCGTAAGCCAGGGTTTAGCTGACTTGATCAGGGCGGCGAAGCCTGCGACGTGCGGAGCCGACATGGAAGTCCCGGAAGCATAGGCATAGGGAACTGGATAGTATTCTGGGTCAACAAAAGCCAAAGGAATCGTGCTCAAAACCCAGACGCCGGGCGCAGCCACATCCACTTCAGGTCCGTAGTTGGAGAAATCAGCCACGGCATCATTATAATCGCTGGCTCCAACCGCCAGGCAGTACTGGTCATAGGCAGCCGGGTAGAGTACACCTGCGGCTCCGTCGTTGCCGGCCGAGGCCACCAGGACGATTCCCTTTTCGTAGGCATATTTAAGGGCATTTTCCAGAGCTTGGGAGGGCTCATCTCCACCCAGACTCATGTTTATAACTCCAACCTTGGCTTGACCCGAAGCATAATCAGCGGCCCAGATCAAAGCCTCTATCAGCCAGGAATAATCACCTTCGCCTTCGGCCGATAGGACTTTTCCCGGTAAGAGCCGGCAGTTCCAGGCTACACCGGCAATGCCCTCGGTATTGTTGGTCTCGGCTGCGATTATTCCTGCAACGTGAGTTCCATGCCACAGGTCATCAAAAGCATCATTATCGTTGTTGACAAAATCTTTCCCGGTGGAGATTACCTTATTCCTTAAGTCTGGATGATTATAATCAATCCCCGAATCCAGCACTGCTATTAGCAGGTTGGGATCGCCTTTGACATAGTCCCAGGCGGTGGTAGCTTTGATGTCCGCCCCTCTTTTTCCCACCGGATAATCCGGCAGGTTCAAAGTCCCGCCGGGATTATAGAGGGCATACTGGTAATCAAAAAAAACATCGTTGGGTGTGGTCAGGGCTCTCAGTCGGTAATCGGGCTCGGCATAAAGAACGTCTGGATTGTTCTTAAGAGCGGCCAGGGTTTCTTCTACAGTTGATTCTTCTGAGACCTGCATTACGTAGAGGTTAATCTTGGGAATCAGCCGGTAACTTTTTGGCTGGTAGGCTTTGAGAATGTCGGCTGAGGATTGAGCCGAGATTTCGGGCTTAAATTTCACTAAGATTTTTCCCGGTGAATATTTCTGGCGAGAGGTATTAAGTGTAATTTTATTCATCACTCTCAGTTTTGAAACCGGAATTTTTTCTGGAGTCGGCTGATAAGGCAGGCCGGAAAGTATCCAAGCTTTTTTTTCAGCCGGGGTTATTTTTTTTATCCGGTAAGTTTTTTCAGCCGAAGCCTGAAAGGTTCCGAGCCCTAACAACAAAGATAGCAGGAGCAAAAAACCAGCACTTAAAAGCCAGAATCTATTCCTCAGATGTTTTGGTCTGGATTTCATGTTTTCTTTCCTCCTTCAACCTTAAAAGCCGTAGACAAAACTCAACCCGGCCCCGATAATAGTTTTTTTGCCGGGAAAGGCTCTGACTTTCGGGATGAGCGAAATTTTATCAGCTAAACTGATATTCCAGCCGAGAGTGAGTGACATCAGAGTGGAATTCTTGATGTTTATCGTCTGGGCTCCCTCCAGATCCTCTATGATTTCAGTCATCTTAAACTGTCCCCAGAGGAAGGAGAGGTTGGCTTCAATAAAAGGTTGAATGTTCTCAAAACCGTCATAGGTAATCACTATTCCGGCCGAAGCCTGAGACCAGGAGGGCTCAGCTTTGGCTTGGCCGTTGACCACCAGGTCTTCAATCGGAAAAGTCTTGTTGAAAGAGAGGTAAGTGGCAAAATCAGCCGTAGCTCCAAAAATGAAATCGGAGGCTGAGAAGAGATCAGCCCCTGCTTTAACTCCGAAAATCAGCCCGCTGATCTGACCACCCTGATAATCAAGTCCTCTCGGGAGATGTTCAAAAAGCAAACCGTTCAGGCTGGTATTTCCCAACCCGGCAAACAGGTTGAGGTCAAGAAAATTGCTCAAGTTCTTGGCCTTCAGGTCAAGCATCAGGTTGAGGGATTTTAAGGTTGAGGTCTGGTCTGTCCATTTTATCCCCCGGTTGTAAAGGTCAACGGTCAACCCGTACTCCCAGACGGTTGTTTTCTCAGGATGGCTTTTAGCGAATAAAGCCTGAGCTGGGGTCAGAGCCAGGACCACAAAAAGCAAGATCAGCATGGATCTCCAGATCTTTTTTGCCTTTCCAGCTTCTGATGTCATTAATTCCCTCCTTGTTTGCTCTTTTCTGTTTTTTTCATCTGTTCAAGCAGCTTCAACCTTTTCTGAGCTTCCTTAACAAATTTACTTTTGGGAAAGTCAGTGACCAGCTTGGTGAAATAGGGGAAACTCTCCTCATAATTTTTTGTCTTAAAATAGCAATCGGCTAAGTAAAAGTAGACAGCGTCCATCCTCTTAAATTCGGGATACTTGGTTATGATTTCCTGTAACCGGCCAAAGGCAGCCCGGTAAGAACGAGCTTTGTAATAAAATTCGCCGACATGCAGTTCATGGGCGGCCAGTCTCTGTTCACAATCTTTTATTTTTTCTTCAGCCTGTTTGGCATAATCGCTATTGGGGTAATTGGCCACCACTTTCTTAAATTCATTGAGAGCCTGGATAGTCTTGGTCTGATCTCTCCCTGGCTTGAGAGCCTTCTTGTAGTAGGTCATAGCTATCTGGTACTGGCAGTAGGGAACAGAAGGACTCGCCGGATAAAGGACTATAAACTCCCGGTATTCGGCTGCGGCCAGGATCAGGTTAGCCTCATCGTTCTTCTTGAAATAGCTATCAGCGATCAACAGCTTGGCTCTTTGGGCATAAAAACTCTTAGGAAAAGAGTCTATTACCTGCCTTAAAAACAAGACTCCCTTTTCCATATCTTTCTTGATGTATTCTTCGCCCAGCCGGAAGAGGGCTTCATCAGAAGTGGTTGTTTCCGGCGGCAGGTTTTCCAAATTGACCTGTTGTTTTCGGCAAGAAACCGAACTCAAGGAAATGACTATGGCCATCAGGATTAGCCCAGGAATTAATTTTTTCTTCATCTGGTTAACCTCATTTATGCTCATTTTTTCCGGCGGATTTTTCGGTTGAATTCATCGGCAATAGCCTTCATTTTACGGATAGTCCCCACGGGGTCGCTGGCTCCATAAACCGATGAGCCACAGATGGCGATGTTCATTCCGAGTTCAAAGAGCTGAGCCAGGTTGTCCAGCTTAACCCCACCATCCACCGCAATGAGAGTTGGCAGACCTTTTTCTTCAATCCAGCGGCTCAAACGCTGAATCTTATTCTTGGTAGCCGGGATGAAATTCTGTCCGCCCCAGCCAGGATTAACAGTCATTATAACCACAAAATCCAGGTCCTCCAGGACTTCGCTCATTAATTCAATAGGAGTGGCCGGGTTAAGAGCCAGTCCGGCTTTCCGGCCGGCTTCTTTAATGGTTGCCAGGTTCTTGTGCACATGATGAGAAGCTTCTATATGGAACGACAGCCAATCGGCTCCAGCTTCCAGGAAAAGGGGAATCATCTTAGCCGGGTTATCCACCATTAGATGGACGTTCAAAGGCAGCTTAGTTTTCTCACGCAGGGAAGCTACCAGTTGATGACCGAAGGTGATGTTGGGCACAAAGTGTCCGTCCATGACATCCAGATGCACCATGTCAGCCTGACCTTTTTCAGCCAGACTAACGGCTTCAGCCAGCCGGGAAAAATCGGCTGACAGGATTGAAGGCGCTATTAAATACATTTAGCGGCTGACCTCCAGGCTGATTGGATTTCTCTTCTGGATTGGATAACCACCGGGCGGATTCTGCCTGACGATTATCCCTTTTTCCAGTCCAGGATAATATACATATCTTATGTCTTCAACCTTAAATCCATTAGACTGCAGCCAAGGGACTACTTTGGTCGCATTTCGGCCTATCAGGTCGGGCATCATGTACCCGACTTCTGGCTCACCCTGACTTACCAAAAAACCGAGAGGATGATTTCTGTCAACCATGGTCTCTGGCGGCGGCGTCTGAGCGATTATCCGGCCGGCGGGGTAACGCTGGTTATGAATCTGAGAAAGTGGTCCTCGGGCCAGTCCGAGCTGTCGCATCTCGCTCACTGCCTGTTCCAGGCTTCTTCCAACATAAAGGGGAACCGAGACGGCCTCGCTTCCACTGCTGACTATGACTGATATTGATTTATTAACTCTGAGCCTGGAACCCGGTGCCGGATCCTGAGTTATTATCCTTCCTTTGGCCACTTCTTCAGAAAACTGGTTACCACTGATGCTCATCCCCAGGTCTCTCTTCTGCAGTTCGGCCCTGGCCTGGTCAACAGTCTTACCGGTAATGTCGGGCACATAGACTACCTCATCGCTCAGAATAATCTGGGAGGAGAGAACTGCACCGGTGAAAAAAAAGATCAGGATCAGCAGAATGATATTTATGACATCCAAATACCAATAACTCTTGTTTTTGGTCATAAGGTTCTATATTTTTTATTACGATAAACTTTTTTAAGAGTTATCTATATCATAGATTGATAACCAAGTAAACCCGCTTAAAGTTGCCCCTGAAAATTCCGCTGCTCTTGTTTTCTCAGTTTTTTTAGCTTGAAATTCTGGTTGTTTGAGTAGGGCTTTAGTTCTATAATTAATAAAATGAATGAAGTTATAATCCTAAAACCCCAGGAAATTAATTAATGAGGAGAAGAGAATGAAGACTTTTTCAGATTTTAGAAGCGATACAGTAACCAGGCCGACCGAAGAAATGCGTCGGGCGATGATGGAAGCTGAAGTCGGGGATGATGTCCTCGGAGATGACCCTACCGTTCAGAAACTGGAAGAATTGGCTGCTTCCATCATGGGCAAGGAAGCCGGCCTTTTTGTCCCATCCGGCACCATGGGTAATGCCATCGCCATTAAGATGTGGACCCGAGAGCTGGAAGAGGTTATTGTTGAGGAAAAAGCTCACATCTACAACATGGAATCAACCCATATGACCTTTATTTCTCGGGTGACACCCAGACCGCTGCCCTCAAGGCGGGGGGTTATGGACCCGGAACTGGTGCGGAAACATGTGAGACTGGCCTCGGTTCATACTCCGCGGACTTCACTCATCTGCATAGAAAATACCCATAACAACTGGGGTGGAGCTGTGGTGCCCCTGGATAATTTTAGGGCTATTAGAGCCACCGCTGATGAATTTGGAATAAAGGTTCATCTAGATGGGGCCAGAATTTTCAATGCCAGCCATGCTTCAGGAGTGCCGGTCAAAGAATATGCCAGGTACTGCGATTCGGTGATGTTCTGCCTGAGCAAGGGCTTGTCGTCTCCGGTTGGTTCCATGTTGGTCAGTGACCGTCAGACGATTGATTACGCCAGGAGGTTGAGGAAGGCTCTGGGCGGTGGAATGAGACAGGTCGGAGTGCTGGCAGCTTGCGGAATCATTTCACTTACCAAGATGGTTGACCGTCTGAAAGACGATCATGCCCGTGCCAAGAGACTGGCTCAAGCCATCTATGATCTTCCCGGGATTACCCTTGATCCCGATGAAGTTGAGACCAATATCATCATTTTTTACTTCAACCATCCGCGGCTGAGCATACCGGAATTGGTGGGTCGACTGAAAGAAAAAGGAATCCTCTGCCTGGCCGTCTTCGGTGGAGTCAGGCTGGTAACCCATAAAGACGTAGATGATGAAGATGTGGACCGGGCTATTAAAGCTTTCCGGGAAATTCTGGCTTAATAAATAGCGGGAGTTATTTTTTTTTATGAATTTAAGTAGGTTAGGCTGTGGGCCGCTTGGAGTTTTTAAGAACAAGATTAGCTGATTTTTTCTCAAATATTGTTAATCCGGGCTAAATCAGTGAGTTATGAAGGCAAGATCATTTCTCCGGCTCTTAGCTTATTGATAGATGACCGAGGTTAACCCTTGAAGAATTGTTTTAATATCTAAGCTAATTCCTTTAAATTATAATCAATGGGACGAAATTGAAGCTGGAAGGAGAAAAAGAGAAACCAATGGAAAAGAAAAATCTGGTGATAATCGGCGGGGGGCCTGGAGGTTATTTAGCCGCCCTGAGAGCTTCTCAGCTCGGGTTGAACGTGACGGTGGTGGAAGAAAACCGGTTGGGCGGTATCTGCATCAATGTCGGCTGCATTCCCACCAAGTATTTGACGCATCAGAGTTCTGTCTTTCATCAATTGAAAACCAACAGGAACCTGGAAGGACCCCTGGCGGAATTAAGGCTCAACTGGGCTAAAGTCCAGCAGGGGAAGCAGGCGGTAGTTGAACGCCTGGTAAAAGGGCTGGAATTTCTTCTAAGCCGGAATAAAATCCAGGTCTTAAAAGGCCGGGGTAAGTTGACTGCTCCGGGCGAAATTCTGGTTAAAACCGAGACCGAAGAGAAGCTCATAAAGGCTGATAAAATAATCCTGGCCACTGGCAGCCGGCCGGCTGATTTTCCTTTTCTGAGGTTTGACGGGAAGAAGGTTCTTTCCAGCACCGAAGCTCTTTCTCTGCCCGAGCCGCCGAAAAGTATGCTGGTAGTTGGAGCCGGAGCAATCGGACTGGAACTGGGTTCGGTTTATCAGAGAATTGGCACCGAAGTTACAGTTCTGGAAATCATGCCCAGCATCCTGCCCGGAACTGACCTGGCCATTGTCCAGAGACTGGAGCGCATCCTTAAGAAACAGGGGCTGAAAATCTTTACCCAGATGAAAATTGAAGCCTCGGAAATAAATGAAAATCAGGTTAAATTAAAGGGCATCAGTCAGGTTGATGGTAAGCCTTTTGAATTCGCGGCCGAAAAAGTCCTGATCGCTGCCGGTAGAAAACCCAATGTTGAAGGCCTACTCTGGGACGAGGGCTTACTGCGCCTGCAGAAAGGAAATTTTGTTGAAGTTGATAGCCACTGCCAAACTTCAATCCCCGATGTCTATGCCATTGGTGATTTAATAGGCGGGAAGCTTCTGGCTCACAAAGCTTACCATGATGGAATAGTGGCTGCAGAAAACGCCGCCGGGCACGAGGCTGAGGTCAATTACTCTGCGGTTCCAGCGGCCATTTTTACTGAGCCAGAGCTGGCTACTGTGGGCCTTTCCCGGGAAGAGGCCCAGTCCCGGAGTATAGAAATAAAAGTAGGGGAGTTCCCGCTCCAGGCTAACGGCCGGGCCCTGACCCTGGAAAGTTATGAAGGAATGGTCCAAGTTATTGCCGATAAGAAAACCGATGAGGTGCTCGGAGCCCATCTTCTGGCGCCCCACGCCAGCGAGATGATTCCGGTTTTGACCATGGCTGTGGCCCGCCGGTTGAAGCTCAAGGACCTTGATTCCATAATTTACATTCACCCGACCATTTCTGAATCCATCCCGGAAGCCGCCCTCAAAGCTGACGGCCTGGCTCTGCACATCCTGAATCAGTAATTATTGGTGCCAATTTGCTTTATAGAATTTTTTCAAGATGCAAAAAGAGACGAGTTTTCAACCTCAGGCAAAGTGTTTATAATAAATGTTGATTTTTGATGAATTGTGGGCTCTGGGTTAAAATCTGTAATAATCTAAGAACGCTGGGGGGATGACCCAGTAAGTGGTTAATTTTAGAGAATTAGCCGGCCAGGGGTAGAAAGAGGCTATAAACGGAGGTCGCAGTCATGAAAAGAGGTCAAGGCGGTAATGATTATGATCATGTCCATAATAAGGATGAGTTCTCATTTTGGCCTGGGTCGGGAAAACCCTCAGGGCTTTATTCCCCTCTCAGCCTCCAGCGCCTTGTAATTAATAAAAAACTGGTTCTTTTACCCATTGCGCTTATGATTTTTTTGTTCATGTCCTCAGCCTGCCATAAAAAACCGCAAGAAACCGTCTCTCAGGTTTTTGACCAGGCTCAAATCTTAGAATCTTTCGCTGGATATGAAATCATCGGTGAGGGAAGTGATTTTCTGACCTTGAAGATTGATTTGCCCAGTCCACTTCCTGCCGGTTCAAAAATCTATGCCCTGGCCATGGATCAAGCCGGTTCTCCCTTGAGAAAAATCAGCGGATTTTCTTATGACCCAAAGCTGGAGGGCAGGAATCATTACTGGTTTTTTCTCTTTCTTTATTCTCCCCTGCCCTGGCCGGAACACCTGGGGAAGAGCAGTTATATCAAATTCGTTTACCTGGAAAATGGCCTTAAAAAGGCTGAAAAATTGATAGAGCACCTTAAGACCTGGGGCGAAGGAGACCGGCCAACAATCTATGACCTGCCTGCTCCACCGGACACAATTCCAGGTTTTATTATCTTAAAAGATTATACCTTTTTGGCCGTCGGTGATTTCCGGCAACCAGATGGCTACTATGTAGAAGGGGTTATTTCAGGAAAAGAAGGTCGCTGGTATTCCTTTGAAGCCAAGTCCGAGATAAAAGGCAGCGAGCCAGAACCTGAATTCGGGCTGCCTTCAGACCGGGGCTGGCTGGAGTTAAAATCCGGCCGAACACATGGAATGCAGGAAGCTGTAGCCCCGCAGGTGCCCTACGTGAACGGCTGGTGGGACGGTAAAGGATATTTTCATCCCGACCCGCTCAAAATATTCTGGAAATAGATAAAGAACTTTTTTGTTTGACTAAAAACAGTAATTATTCTATCATCACCTCTCATAAAATCATTTTTGGAGGAAATAATGGAGAAAAAGGTAACTGTGGAAGAACTGTTGGCCAAAGCCCAACAGCCATCCAAAGACGCTCTCCGGCTGCATCCATTTTATAAAGGAAAAGTCGGGGTTACTCTGAAGTGCCGTGTTCGGAGTTTCCAGGATTTCGCCATCTGGTACACACCTGGCGTGGCTGCTCCTTGCATGGAAATCAACAAGAACCCGGAAAAGGCCTACGAAATGACCAACAAAGGAAATTTTGTAGCCGTAATTTCCGACGGAACCCGTGTTCTGGGCCTGGGTGACATCGGTCCGGAAGCTGCTCTGCCGGTCATGGAAGGCAAAGCTTTGCTTTACAAATATCTGGGCGGGGTAGACGCTTTTCCCATCTGCCTCAGGGAAAAAGACCCGGATAAATTCATCTACATCGTTAAAGCTCTTCAGCCGACTTTCGGCGGGGTAAACCTGGAAGATATTTCCCATCCCAAGTGCTTCCACATCCTGGACACTTTGAGAGCTGAGTGCGAAATCCCCATCTGGCATGATGACCAGCAGGGAACTGCTTGTGTGACCGTAGCTGGATTAATCAATGCCCTAAAAATTGTTAACAAGAAGATCGGCGATATCAAGGTTACCGTAATCGGCTCTGGCGCTGCCGGAATCGCCATTGCCCGGCTGTTGATTGCTGCCGGTGTTAATCCTGAGAATATGCTGGCGGTTGATTCTAAGGGCATTCTGTCCAAAGACCGTGCCGACCGGGAAACCCTTCAGACTAAATTCAAAGAGAAATGGGACCTGTGCCTAAAAACCAATCCCAAAAATAAGCAGGGAGATATGGCTGAAGCTCTGAAAGGCGCTGACGTTATGGTAAGCGTTTCGGCCTCTGGCCCTGGAGTTATCAAACCCGAGTGGATTAAAACTATGGCCAAGGACGCCATTGTCTTTGCCGAAGCCAACCCCATTCCGGAAATATGGCCCTGGGAAGCCAAAGAAGCTGGCGCCAGAATTGTGGCCACCGGGCGTTCGGATTTCCCCAACCAGGTCAACAACTCTCTGGGCTTCCCTGGTATCTTCCGTGGTACTCTTGATGTCAGAGCCAAAACCATCACTGACGAGATGTGCATCGCCGCCGCCTACGAGCTGGCCAAAGTGGCCGAAGACCATGGTCTGAGTGAAGATTACATCATTCCTAACATGGACCAGTGGGAAGTCTTCCCGAGGGAAGCAGTGGCTGTTGGACGCAAAGCCATTGAGCAGGGTGTGGCCCGTAAGGACATCCCGGCTGACCAGCTTTACAAAATGGCCGAAGATACCATTCGCAAAGCCCGCGAAGAAATCCAGTTCCTGATGAAAGAAGGCTTTATCATAGACCCGGACAAATAAAGAAAGAAAGAAAAAAGCCCGGACCGGATAACCGGTCCGGGCATTTTTTTTGGGGCCGGACCATGGCATCTAACCTGATATCAATGACTTAAACTATTTTTTTTCAGGGTCTGATATGGCCTTAAAAGCTATCTTTAATGGCCGTAAAATCTCTAATAAGACGCTAATAAGATTATATTAGCCAGTACCTCCAGCTAACTAAAAAACAACCTTGTTATACCATCACGAATGGTTCTAAGGGTGTTTGCTGTCCCCATATTTCAGTTTAACTTTTTTGTGATCAATAACTACGTGTGGTCCGACCCCACTGAAACTCAAAAAAAATAAAAGTGCGGTAGACAGGTATGTTAAGATAATTAAAGTTAAGATAAGGCCGCTAAATTAGAATCAAGTATGAAAGGTTCGCCGGTTAAGTCAATCATTCTTTTGCTGGTTATGTTTTTCCTGCTGAATTCCTTAATTTATACCCTTCCGCTCCAAGACAGGAAAGCTGAACCGGTCGCCTCTCAGAATAATAATCAGAATTACAATCAAAAAGAAAAATCGGTTCATCATCCCCGAACTCTTAGAGCCATTGCCTCAGAAGCGCTCCTCCTCGGCTCTTCAACTGCCCAGTACTGGAGTAATTATGGTAAGTTCACTGTAGACTGGCAATTTACCTGGAAAACTTTTAGCCGGAAATTTTTTACGGCAGAATCTCCCCGTTTTGATTCCAATGCCTTTTATTTTAACTGGTCTCATGCCTGGGGTGGTGCGGGCTACTATTCTATGGCCAGGATTAACGGTTTGAATAACCGATCCTCCTTCCTTTTTTCTTTGCTCAGTTCTTCCCTCTGGGAAACGGTTATTGAATGGCGGGAGCTAATTTCTGTGAACGATCTGCTATTCACTTCTTTTGGCGGCCCGGCTATCGGTGAGCCCTTGTTTCAGATCTCATCTTACTTCAGCCATCAAGAAGGAGTATTAAATCAGGTGGCGAGCTTTGTTTTTAATCCTTTTCTGTTTCTTAATAATCTCATTGACCACTTAACCCTGAGACAAAAATTAAATTATAATAGTGCCTCCCTTCCAGCCTGGCATCGCTTTGTCTTTTATCTTGGTTTTCAGCATGACTTAGTCACCCCGGCAGGCAGCCAGGCTGTAGCTCAAAGCGGTTCTTGGAACAGGTGGTTTGATCTCGGGTTTGACCTGGCCACTCAGACTCTGGCTCCGGGAAAGTCATCTAATAATTATCCTGGATTTTGCTCCGATACTCTGGCCAGCGAGTTTTCCCTGGACCTGGCTTTCAGCCCGTCAGGCCGGGAAGAAATTAATGGCCGAACTTCAGCGGTGCTCTTTGGCTGGAACTGGTCCAAGAACCGGTTGGGAAGAGATAAGAAGGCAAATTCTGACCAGAGCTATTTTTTGGGCTATGGCCTAGCTTTTGAATTATTAAAAAAAAGACCGGTTAGCTGGTATGATAGCCGGAACGAGGTGGAACCAGGCGGGCAGACTGCTGTCGGCAGTGCTCGGCTGGAAAGGCCGCGGCCGACGCAATTCACAGATAAGCTGGCGGTGATCAGCCCGGGTGGAATTGTTTTTGCTTTGAGCAACAGCAGACCCGACTTTGACCTGAGATGGACTTCAGGAATCTATGCTGATTTTGCTATGGTTAACTCTTTGCCATATAACCACTTCACAGCCGTAGATGATAATAGCGGAGTAAAAACCACTTTGCTTAACTGGGGCTATTACTATGCGCTTGGTGCTACCCTTTCTTCTGGAATTGGCCTTACCTATCACCGCTGGCGTTTTGGTGGCTGGCTTAAATGGCAGAGTTACCGGTCTATTCAGGGCTTTGACCGTTATCAGTATGCTGGACTCATTACTGAAGATTTTAAGCTTGGCGATACCTGGTTCAGATGGAGATTTCTGCTGGGATATAGGCTAGGAGCTTCGCCTGTAGAGCTAGGACTGGCAGCTGAAGGCATTTCCCGTCATGGCTGGCTGCTTGACTTGAGTGATCATTATTCAGAATATCGTTATTATTATCAAATAAGGCTAAGGCTATGATGAAGCTTTTTTGGGGTCGGACCATGGTAATTATCAATGAGTTGAATTATTTTTTCTGAGACCTGATTTGGCTTCAGAAGCTATTCTTGATCTTAGTAAAATCGCCGATAATCTTATATTAGCCGGGATCTCCAGCTAATTAAAAAACAACCTAATTCTACCATCCAGAATGGTTCTAAGGATGTTTGCATTCCCCATATTTCAGCTTAACTTTTTTGTAATCAATAACTACGTGTGCTCCGACCCCATTAACCCCCACTATCGACCCCACTAAACCCCCACTAACCCCAAAAATATGGGTATTCATTAGCTTCGAAAATTTGACAAAAGTTTTTCTTTGTGATAATGATTTAATCAATCTTCACCAGAAGGGTGAAGGGAGTAGAAGGTTAAAAAATGAGTGGAGATGGAGAAAATTCTCTCCCGGACTTTTTAAGCCCCCCATAGAATTATCTGCACTTATAATCATTCCCTGATTATTCTTGTTTAGAAAGGAGACGAGAACAAGAGAAAAGCCCATTAAAGAAATTAAATGGGAGAAGGCCATTTAATATAAAAAAAATCATCAGAAAGGAGGAAAAGAGAATGAAAAATCTGATGAAACTTTCGGTTCTCGGCCTTTTAGTGGTTTTCCTGTTTTCCAGCTGCGCCAAGCAGCCAACCCAGCAGATGGATGAAGCCAAGGCGGCTATTGACTCAGTAGTTAAAGCCGGCGGCAACATCTATGCCAAAGATGAGCTGAAGAAACTCAATGATGACCTGAAAGCGGCAATGGATGAAGTTAATGCTCAATCTAAAAAGCTCTTCAAGAAGTATGGCAAAGCAAAAGAAATGCTGGCTAAAGTGAAAACTGACGCTGAAGCTGTCAAGGCTCTGATTCCTGCCAGAAAAGAAGAAGCTAAGAACAATGCCATCAATGCTCAGAATGAAGCTAAAGCCGCTTTTGACGAAGCCAAAGCTCTTCTGGACAAGGCTCCCAAGGGCAAGGGCACCAAGGCTGACATTGAAGCCATGAAGGCTGACCTGGCTGGTCTGGAAGCTCAGATGACCGAGGTTCAGAACGCCATCAATAGCGAAGACTATTTTGGCGCCAAGGACAAAGCTGTTTCTATCAAGGAAAAGGCTGCGGCCATCAGCGAACAGGTTAAAGCTGCTATTGAAAAAGTAAAAGGCAAAGTAAAGAAATAAGCGCCGTTTTTGTTAATCCGACAGGAGACGAGTTGTTTAGTGAAGCGGAGAGCAGGCCGATTAATAATTATCCTGATATTCCAGTTTAGCCTGCTCGTTTTTGTCCAGAATTGCAAAACACCACCGGCTCCTTCAGAGGTGAATGAGGCTCTGTCTCAAGAGCAGGACCTCTGGAGGGCCGGTGCTTCTTTTTATGCCCCTGAAGACTATGAAAACTATCAGAGGCAGCTCATTGAAGCCCGGAAATTCTATGAAAAAGAAGAGCTGAAAATCGGCTTTTTCCGCGACTATGACCTGGTCAAGGAAAAGTTCAGCCAGGTTCTGGCCGAAGGCCAGCGGGTTCAGAAGCTGATTGAGGACAAAAAAGCAACCTTATCCGGCGAAACTGTTTCTCAAAAAAAAGACCTGCAGTCCAGGTACGAAACCCTCAACGTCCTCAGCCTGGAGCTTAGCCAGAGGACTCATTCCCGCCAGCAGCTGGCTCAGGCCGATGTGATGCTGCATGAAGTTGACCGACTGCTCACGCAGGAAAAATATGAGGAAGCTCGGTCCAGGCTTAAAAAGATAGAGAGTCTTCTCAACCAGGCTGAAAACATCCTGAGGCAGCAACTGGAACGCTACATGAGCCAGAGTGAAATTGCCCGCTGGAGAATCCTGGCTGATAGAGCCGTAGAAAAGTCCAGAGCCAGTGGCCAGATGGTTATTCTGGTCAGCAAGCTGGAAAGAAAGCTGACCGTTTATAAGGCCGGCCAGCCCATCAAAACCTATGAGGTCGGTTTGGGCTTTAACGGTCTGAGCGATAAACTTCATGCCGGCGACAACGCTACTCCGGAAGGCGAATATAAAATCATCAAAAAGGTAGGCCCGAGCAAATACGGGAAAGGCCTTCTTCTTAACTATCCCAACGAAGAGGATATTAAGAAATTCAACGAAGCCAAGAGAAAAGGTTATCTGACTCCAGCCAGCAGAATCGGCGGCCTGATTGAAATTCACGGCGGCGGCAAGGACGGCTTGACCACTGGCTGTGTGGCTCTGGATGATTCAGAGATGGAAGAACTCTACCGTCTGGTCCCGGTGGGAACACCAGTGACCATTGTCGGCACCACTGACCCAAACAACAAAATTATTGCTATACTAAAAAGAGAAGAGAAATGAAGCTCTGGAAAAGACTGCTGCTGCTTTTTTCGCTGCTCTACCTGTCTGCCCTGGCCATCCTGGCCCTATCCTGGATTCACCAGTTAAAACTCGGAGCCGAGTGGAAAACAGCCTGGAGCTTTGAACTGGATCCCAAAGCCAAGATCAAGCCCGAAACTCAGAACGCTGCTCTTAAGAACAAGATTGAGAGCTTCCACCCCAAGGGGGTTTATATCATGGTAGATTCAGCCGAAAACCGGCTTTATCTTAAAAAAGATAGTCAGACCATAAAGGAAGCTGTAGTTTCTACCGGAAGCGGTCTGGTGCTAGTGGAACCAGGCGGAAAAAGAAGCTGGGTTTTTGACACGCCCAAAGGCGAATTCTTTGTCAAGTCCAAAATCCAGAATCCTTACTGGGTAAAGCCGGACTGGGCTTTCATTGAGGAGAATGAGCCCATTCCTAAAAAGATGGAGGACCGGGTTGAGGCTGGAGTCCTGGGCGATTATGCCCTTGGCTTTGGCCAAGGATATTTCATCCACGGAACTCTTTACACCAGGCTTCTCGGCCGCAACGTTACCCATGGCTGTGTCCGGGTGGCTGATAAAGACCTGGAAGAAGTCTTTAAGGCTTCTAAAATCGGGACCCGGATTTATATCTATTGAATTTGTGAGGCTGGAAGCAGAGTGAGCCAGGCATTGCTAAAATGATGAAGAACAGATTCAAGAGCTGGAAGCGGAAAAAATGAAAAAGAGAAAAGTAGGTGGAGAAAGCAGAAACGGAGAAAAAGAAGTTATGCGCCTCGGATTAGCAATAAACAGGGCGGAAGAAAAAAAGAGTGTGGAGAAGCGCAGGTCTGCTTCACGGCCGAAGGTTTTTATTATATTTTTTCTGACCCTGTTTTTTTTGCTGACACTCTTGAACACTCTGCCCGCTCAAAGTCGCAGCACCAAAAAAGAAGCGGCGGTAAAACCGGTAGCTCCGACCGGCCAACCGGCTGCCCCAGCTAAAAGTTCAAGCTCCCAGAAATCCAATCAGGCAGCTAAGGCTCCTGATAATGTCAGGCAGACCCAACCTACTTCAGGAGTTAAGGGCATCCCAGAGGCAACACTCAAAATTCTCAAAGAAAACAGGTTTCTGGAAGAAGAGCTGAAGCTGGCCAAAAATCCGCAGTATTACTTTGTGCTTAACCTCAAAGAAAAAACCTTAGAGCTGAGAGCCAGAGGAATGGTCCTTAAGTCCTGGAAAGCCAGCGAGCTCAGGTATTCCGGAAAGCCGGTACCACTCAAGGTTACAACCCTAACCCATAAGACAGCTTTGAAACCGCCGGAGCGCAAAGTCTTGAATCCGGCAGAAGCCCAGGCTGAGGAAACTAAAAAGGCTGAAGATAAAGCCAGGCAGGAAGAAAATAATAAGAAAAAGAAGGAAGATAAAAAGGACACAGAAAAGACCCAGACTTCTGCCACCGCAGCGACCGACACTTTTGAAGTAGAAGCCCTGGAAATAACTGATATGCCCGGCTCCTACGAACTAAATTTTGATGACGGATTGCAGATTTTTGTCAGGTCAAAATCAGGCTTCAGCGAGCGCTTTAGACAGGCCCGCGAGAATCTGCTCTGGTACACCTGGTATCCGGTCAAGCATTTCCTGTTCAGAAAGAGCGAGCTCAAGCCCAGGCTTATCCTTTATTTTGATAATCAGCGTGATGCCCAGGGAATATACTGGGCTTTCATTGATGGCCTGAAGGGAATTGTCTGGTTTCCCTGATTATTAAACAGCCTTTTATTATTCTTTCCCGTGTTGTTTTCATTGATTTAAACTCCTGGCAAAAGCTGGCCCAGGAACCTTTTTCTTAAAGTAATTGTTCTTAGTTTTTCTTTGAGCATTGTTGAAGTTTGTTCCAAGTATTCTTGCTGGTGTTTAAGAATATTTGCCGTTGATTCTTTTTATTTTTTCTTTTGCTTTGATTTTCCCGAACCCGGGGGCTTTAAGCTCCAGTCCATATAAGATAAGAGATATTTTTTACTCTGTCCACGGCTTCTTCTTCGCCAGGGTTCTTCGCCCGAAGGGGAATTGGTTCAGCTCACTAAAATCTTAAAACAGGCCGGGTGAAAAAAATTTAATCGGTCTTCCCTTAATCCTTATTCCCTTTGCTTTATCCACTTTCCCTTCTGAATATCTTCGGAAAAACCAAAATAAATCGAGCCTTTAACCATTATTCCTTTTTCTTTGTTCTTTGTTTATTTTCTTGAGCCGGGAGCCATTTTCTGCCCGCCGCCCAATTAAATTGTTGAAAATAAATGAAATAAAATTTTATAAAAAACTTGACAAAATGATACTCAAATAATATATTAATATAAAGCTTAAACAAAAACAGGAGGACAGATATGGGTAAGATAATAGGAATTGACCTTGGAACTACCAACTCCGTTGTCGCGGTCATGGAAGGCGACAAGGTTACGGTCATCGCCAATGAGGAAGGCGGCCGGACCACCCCTTCTGTGGTCGGTTTTACTCCCAAGGGGGAAATTCTGGTGGGTCAGGTGGCCAAGCGGCAGCGCATTACCAACCCTGAAAATACCATCTACTCTATCAAGCGCTTCATGGGCAGACGCTACAACGAGGTGCTTAACGAAATCAAGCAGGTTCCTTTCAAAGTGGTTGAAGCTTCTAATGGCGATGTCAGGGTTCTGGCTCTGGGCAAAGAATATTCACCACCGCAGATTTCAGCCTTCATCCTGCAGAAGCTGAAAAAAGCGGCTGAAGATTATCTCGGCGAGAAAGTAGAAAAAGCGGTCATCACTGTCCCGGCTTATTTCAACGACTCCCAGAGAAAGGCTACCAAAGACGCCGGCACCATTGCTGGTCTGGAGGTGGTCCGTATCATCAACGAGCCCACCGCTGCGGCTCTGGCTTACGGCATGGATAAGAAAAAGAACGAAATCATCGCTGTCTATGATTTTGGCGGTGGTACTTTTGATATTTCCATTTTGGAAGTGGGCGAGGGCGTGGTTGAGGTCAAAGCCACCAACGGCGATACTCACCTCGGCGGCGACGACATTGACCAGCGCGTCCAGGACTGGATCGTCAGCGAATTCAAGAAAGAAACCGGTATTGACCTGACCAAGGATAAGATGGCTCTGCAGAGGCTTAAGGAAGCGGCTGAAAAAGCCAAGATTGAACTTTCCACCACGATGGAAACCGAAATCAACCTGCCGTTCATCACGGCCGACGCCAGCGGCCCCAAGCACCTGCTGATGAAGATGACCAGAGCCAAACTGGAGCAGCTGGCAGAAGACCTCATTCAGCGCTCCATTCCTCCGGTTAAACAGGCCCTGGAAGATGCCGGGCTCAAGCCCGAAGACATCAACGAAGTCATCCTGGTCGGCGGTCAGACCAGAATGCCCAGGATCCAGCAGGTGGTCCGCGACTTCTTCGGCAAAGAGCCCCACAAGGGCGTCAACCCCGATGAGGTGGTGGCGGTCGGCGCTGCTATTCAGGGCGCGGTGCTGGGCGGTGAAGTCAGGGATGTGCTCCTGCTTGATGTCACCCCGCTGACTCTCGGCATTGAAACTCTGGGCGGCGTCTTCACCAAGATGATTCCTCGTAACACCACCATCCCCACTCGCAAAACCGAAATCTTTACCACAGCAGCCGACAATCAGACCTCAGTTGAGATTCACATCCTGCAGGGCGAACGCGAGATGGCTGCTTACAACCGCAGCCTCGGCCGTTTCCACCTGGACGGCATTCCACCCGCTCCCCGCGGCATTCCCAAGATTGAAGTCACCTTTGACATTGACGCCAACGGCATCCTGCACGTCTCAGCCAAAGATATGGCCACCGGCAGGCAGCAGGCTATCACCATTACCGGTCACAGCGGCCTGGACGAAAAAGAGATTGAAAGGATGGTGAAGGAAGCTGAAGCTCATGCCGCCGAAGATAAGCGCCGCCGCGAAGTGATTGACGCCCGTAACCAGGCTGACCAGCTCATCTACAGCGTGGAAAAACTCATCCGCGACAACCGCGATAAGATTCCGGCTGATGAAGTGACCAGAGCCGAGCAGGAAATCTCAAACACCAAGAAAGCCATGGAGAGCGATAACCTGGAATCCATCCGGGCAGCCATAGATTCTCTGGCCAGAGCTTCCCACCGCATCAGCGAAGCTCTCTACCGTCAGGCCGGAGCCCAGCAGCAGGCCCAGAGCCAGCCAGGCGGAGATTATCAGAGCTACGAACAACCCGGCAGCAGCGCATCCAGCAGCAAGGGCGACGGTAAGGGCGAGGATGAAGTCATAGACGCTGAAGTGGTTGACGACGACAAGAAACATTGAAAAAATAGAAGCCTGTAGCAAAGAGAAGAGCGGAGCAGAGAGAAAATGAGGTTGTTCTGCCGGCAGGGGATCGGGACCGGCGGAACAGCCCCGGCTGAAAGTGGAAGGTGAGGAAAGCCATGGCCAGGGATTATTACGAGGTACTCGGAGTTCCGCGGACAGCCACTCTGGCTGAAATCAAGAAAGCCTACCGCAAATTAGCCCGCAAGTACCATCCTGACTTAAACCCTGGTGACAAAGCGGCTGAGGCCAAATTCAAAGAAATTCAGGAAGCCTACTCGGTGCTGAGCGACCCGAAGAAGCGGGCCCAGTACGATCAGTTCGGCTTTGTGGGAGATTTCGGCCGTGGCCCTGGTGCTGGAGCTGGAGCCGGTCCGGGTCAGAGCCCGTTTGGCGGCGGCTTTGAAGGCTTTGATTTTTCCGAATACGGAAGCTCCACCTTCCGCGACTTTTTTGAAAATCTTTTCGGAGGCTTCGGAGCGGCCGAGCGCCGGGGCGGTGCACAGCGCGGGGAGGACCTCAATTATTCCATGACCATAAGCTTCGCCGATGCCATAAACGGAATTCAGACCAGAATCAAGCTCAACCGTCTGGTGCCCTGTCCGGTCTGCGGCGGCAGCGGTTATGCCAGCCTGGGCGGAGAGCGCGTCTGTCCTGACTGCGGCGGCAGCGGCCGGAGCTTTGTCCAGAAAGGCTTTATGAAGTTTTCCACCACCTGTCCCACCTGCCTGGGCAGCGGCCGGGTGAGCGGTCAGGTCTGCAGCAACTGTCGTGGAGAAGGCCGGGTTCAGGGCAGTGAGACCATCACAGTGCGCATCCCCAAAGGCGTGGACAGCGGCTCCAAGGTCAGAGTACCGGGCAAAGGTAATGCCGGAGTAAACGGCGGTCCGGCCGGCGACCTTTACATCAACCTGGAAGTTACTCCGCATCCGTTCTTCAAGCGGGAAGGCTCAAACATCTACCTCAAAGTCCCGATCACCGTGCCCGAAGCCACCCTCGGCGCCAAGATTGAAGTGCCCACGATTTATGGCGAGAAAAAGTCCATCCGCATTCCGCCCGGAACCAGGTCGGGCCAGAAATTCAGGATAAAGGGCGAGGGCGCGCCGGTCTGCGGTCGCAACAGCCGGGGCGATATGTTTGTTGAGGTGACCATTGTTCCTCCATCCAGCGTTGACCAGAGGGTGCGGGAGCTGATGCGCGAGCTGGAGAAATTCTACGAGACTGACCCGAGAAAGAATATGGGCAGCTAAGCTTTGAGGCTGGGTTATGGTTAAACAGGTTTGAGGGAGGTTGAAGATGCCGAGAAGAAAGAAGAAAGTTGAAGATAAAGGCAAAGCCTCCTGCGGTTACTACCACATTAGTGCCGTGGCCCGGATGTATAACATTCATCCCCAGACCCTGCGGCTTTATGAAAGAGAAGGACTGCTCAGACCGTCGCGAAGCGAAGGCAATACCCGCCTCTATACCGAGGATGATTTGAAGCGCCTGGAGCTGATTCTGAACCTAATCCGGGACCTGGGTGTCAACCTGGCTGGAGTGGAAGTCATCCTGAACATGAGGGAGAAGATGAAACAGATTGAAAACCAGGTCAATGAGCTTCTGGATTACATCAAGGAAGAATTCTTTAAGGGCCGGGAAGACGAATTTGAAGCCCGGCGCCGGAGCATCGTCCATGTCCAGATGACCAAGCCCATGCCGGTGGAACGGGTTGATGAGGAACCCAACCGGAACACCAAGAAATAACCTGGCAATTTATTTGTTATGAGTGTTTATTCATCCTTTAGTGATTGAATCCTGGTATTTTTTCTATCGCTCAGTAACAGTCAATTCCTGCTGGCACTTATAGTTTCTTTTATGGCTCTGGACCTGTTTTTTCGGGAGCATATTATATGAACATTTATTCATATATCCGGGCCCCTTCGAGCTGTCCGTCTCCTCTCTTATCGCAACAGCCCGAAGGCCCGAAACCCTTTGACCCCTTTATTCGTTATTTATTAAGAATGTTGCCTGCTATAATTCGTAACTGGAATTAAAGCGCAAAAAATATTAAAATTATTATGAAATCGGCCGACAAAAAATAAGGGTAAAAGCTCGGGTCATAGTTTTTTCATGAAGTACCAGGATTATTTAGAATCAAGAAACCTCAAACTCTATCTGGAAGAGGTCTCTAAAATTCCGCCCATCACCGAGGAAGAAGAAAAACAACTGGCAGATAGAATCAAGAAGGGCGACCCAGAAGCCATAAAGCGCCTGGTGGAGGGCAACCTGCGGTTTGTGGTTTCCTATGTCAAGAAGTATCAGGGAATGGGACTCGGGCTGCTGGACCTGATAAATGAAGGCAACCTGGGCTTGGTAGAAGCTGCCCAGCGTTTTGACCCCGACAGAAACGTCAAGTTCATTTCCTATGCGGTCTGGTGGATAAGGCAGGCCATCATCCACGCCCTGTCGCAGTCTGCCCATTACTACAACCTGCCGCAAAAGGTCTCGGATAAAATTTCTCGGATGAACAAGGAAAAAGAAATATTGAAAAAAGAGCTGGGTCGGGAGCCGAGCCGGCAGGAGCTGGCTGAACGCCTCAAGCTGACGTCCGATGAAGTGGCCGACCTGGAGCTTATCCAGGAGAGGGGTTTTTCCCTCAGCGATAAAATCACCGAGGGCGAGGACCTGGAAGTTGAAGACCGGCTATCCGACGAGCTGGAGCCTTCGGTTGAGTATCAAATCATCAGAAATTCCATTGAGCAGCAGATCCGCGAAGTCTTGAATGAGCTGGATGAACGCGAAGCTCTTGTGTTAAAATTGCGCTTTGGGATTGACAGCGACGAGCCGATGACCCTGCAGGAAATCGGCGAGAAGCTGGGCCTGACCAGAGAGCGGATCAGGCAGATTGAACAGAAAGCCATGCGCAAGCTGGCTCATTCGCAGAAACTAAAACAGTTGAGAGGCTACCTGAATTGACTGAAGAGAAAGTTTGTCCGCTTTGCCAGGGCACTGGCTGGGTAGTGAAGCAGACCGAAAAAGGCCCGGTGGCCCGGCGCTGCAAATGCTTCAGCGAACAGCAGGGGATGCTCCTGCTGAGGCAGGCCAGAATACCGAAGCGCTATGAGAACTGCACGCTTGATAATTACGAGGTCCACCATCCTTCCCAGGGAGATGCTCTGAAGATTTCCAGGAAGTTTGTGAAAAATTTTCCGGCGCAGGAAGTGGGCCTGCTCTACATCGGTCCGTGTGGGGTGGGGAAGACTCACCTGGCGGTGGCCGTGATAAGGGAGCTCATACTGAAGAAAGGTGCCTACTGTATTTTCTATGACTTCCGGGAACTGATCCGCGACATTCAGAACAGCTACACGCCGGATTCAGAAGTGAGCGAGACCGATATTCTGGCGCCGGTGTTTAACTGCGAGGTGCTGGTGCTGGACGAGCTGGGGGCGAAAAGGCCTACAGCCTGGGTGGAAGAGACGATTTTTTACATCATCAATTACCGCTACAATCAGAAGCGGGTGACCATTTTCACCTCCAACTACCTTGACATTGAGGAAGAACCCGACCGGCGGGAAGCTTATTACAAGAAGGGCGATGAGACGCTGGTGGACAGAATCGGGGTGCGGCTGAGGTCGCGGCTCTACGAGATGTGCAAGGTGGTAAATATCGCCGGCGAGGACTACCGCAAGGTGGCCAAGCAGGCCAGCTACCGCTTCTGATCAGCCCTTTTTTACCACGTATGCCCTTAAATTTGGCCCTTAATTCATGAAAACTTAAGTCTTATATTTTCCTGCCGCTAATATCTTGCCAGTTGCAATATCCAGGCCAGTTTTTTGCCGCAAATTTAAGCAGAAATATCGCTCTCTGGCTTTCAGCCGTCGTCAGCAAAATTTATTCGTCCCGGTCACCTTTCTTAGCATGTCTCTTCCTTTTTCATGTCCCAAGTTGGGTATTGCCAAAATGGGGAAATTTTGCTATAAATCATAAAGCCTGCTCCTCGGTAGCTCAATCGGCAGAGCGGGTGGCTGTGGCTATCGCAGCTTCCACGGGAAACCGTGGTTGAAAAACCGGGTGAATTCAGGGAAGCCTGCCCTTCGCCGGTGGCG